>Ga0208459_1000068_pt1 | contig 137939 bp, 119 predicted proteins | sample AD_UKC087_MetaG_FD_184433 | JGI IMG/M metagenome (GOLD analysis project Ga0208459, IMG submission 184433) | Active sludge microbial communities of municipal wastewater-treating anaerobic digesters from USA - AD_UKC087_MetaG (SPAdes) (version 2) | ecosystem: Engineered > Bioreactor > Anaerobic... | reverse complement strand
CAAGGTTAACCGCATCAATTTTAAATTGCTTCGTATGGCTCCTTCGCTTTGCTGTCATGCCGCACCTCCAAAAGTTTATTCTTTATAACACTCTTTTCGAGGTGTCCACAATCACTGTACCAGTTCAAATTCGTACTGTCAGATGAAGGTATGTACAAAGCTTATAGGCTCACCAAGGATAAAAAAACAATCGTCGAAATGATAGTGCCTAAGCTCTGGGCGACCTATTTTGACGAAGGTATGGTTACGGCAAAGCTCGAGAACAACGTTGCTTATTTCAAAGTTACTGGACTTAAATTCAAGCATCGTTACTTCGAGTTCCTTGTTATGGGTTTCTTACAGAAGGCCCTCAAAATATACGGTATGAAAAATGTTCCCAAACTGCTCAGGAGTATGGTAGCCGGCGATGAGGATGTTTGTTACCAGTTTGAACTAAAAGACGCTTAGCGAGCCAAGCTGATAATGACACCCGCTGAGAACAAGTGTAACGACGTTCGAAGCGTTGGTGGAATTATCCTAGGAGCGAAGCGACGTAGGAAAACGAGTTATGCGAAGTTCAAAGCGTAAATCGAACTATCCAATCCACGATTTATCGGGATTGGGAGCTATCCCAGGAGCGTAGCGACGCGGGATAGTGATTACCTTGAATAGACTATCCCCGAAGCGAAGCGGAGCGGGGCACTATCCACTAACCACCATCAACCACTTCTTTTTCTGGTGGACATTATTCCGGACAAATAATACTTGATAATTGCCAAATATAGTGTATTTATAAGGCGTTGCTAAATTAATTAACCGGACATTTTTATGGACATTTACGAGAAGGAATTATTATCAAATAATATCAAAAATCGTATAGAAACCGCTCGCTCCGGTTTCTTTACCTTTCAGATGGGTATCGATTCCGTTAAAGTTTCCATGCCTTTGCAGCGAGTCACCGATGCCCAAAAACGGTTTTTGAGTTCGCCTTTATCCCAGGTGGCTGAACGTCTGGAGCAGGAAGTTCTGGTCAGCAGTATTTTCAGCACCAATACCATTGAAGGCGGCACACTTACCGAAGAAGAAACAAAGGAAGCCATCACTATAGACCCGGAGCGCGTGAAGGCCGAGGAACAGCGCCGCGCCGTCAACATCAAAACGGCTTATGAAATAGCGGAAAGGTCAGCGCAAAGTTCCGATTGGCGCCTGTCCGTTTCCTTCATCAAAAATATCCATGCCACCGTTACCGACGGTATTTCGCACAAGTACAATAAGCCGGGCAAAATACGCAACAACCCTAAAAATATCGTAACCCACGTTGGAGATGCAGCCCACGGCGGACAATACAAGCCGCCGCAGTACGGAGGCGATATCGAACTTTTATTGGAGAATCTGGTCAAATGGCACGATGAACTCACCGCCGCCGAAATACCTGCCCTGATAAGAGCGCCTCTGATGCATTACTATTTTGAATTAATTCATCCCTTCTGGGATGGCAATGGCCGTGTCGGTCGCGTGCTGGAAGCTACCGTGCTGCATCATGCCGGATTCCGCTACGCCCCATTCGCCATGGCGCGCTACTATCTCGAACAGATTGATCAATACTTCACCCTGTTCAATCTTTGCCGTAAACAATCCGAAAAAAAAACGGCCTATCCGAACACTCCGTTTGTCCTGTTTCATCTTGAAGGAATGCTGACTAGCATCAACCGCCTGCACGACCGGGTAAACGATATGGTAAAATCACTCCTGTTCGAATCGCACATCAAGCATTTGCGTGATACAAAAGAAATCAACCTGCGCCAGTATGCCATTCTGACCCAGATTATGGAACGCGCCAAACCCATGCCGATAGACGAACTGCGCCGCGCGCCCTGGCACAAAGCCCTTTACGCCAAATTGGGCGACAAAACCAAACAGCGCGATTTGAGCAAACTTCGCGAGCAGAAGCTTCTGTATATTGATGAGAAAGGCCTCCTCCGGCCAGGAGTTACAAAATAAAAGAATATGTTTTCCCGGCGAAGGCGGGAATCCATGTCTTTTTTCACTATCCACCATTTAATGAGCCAAGCTGAGAACGAATGAAATGAAGTTCGAAGCGTAAGGCGAATTATCCCAGGAGCGTAGCGACGCGGGACACCATCCACCATTCACTGCTTTTCCCTTCACCATCCACCGTATTTAATTTTTTTCTTGATTTCTGTCCGAAAAAGGCGTTTAAAAAATCCTGTCCCACTTTTTTAAGCAGCGGTACTGACACTCGCTAAGAACGAATCCCGATTTATCGGGACGAAGTTCGAAGCGCAAGTGGAATTATTCCCCTGCAGTGAAAACGTAAAGGGGGAGCAGTACCTTATAATTACTCTCTGCATGTTTCACTGAAATTAATTTGTAATGTTAATTAGAGGCTATACAAGAATTAGCGACAGCGCCCTATTTTTATTACGTCTTGGACTGCAATTATTTAAAGGGTTACAAGTAGTCTCCATCGATAAATCTCAATTAGGAGATTTATATGTTCATAAAAAACTTGTTTGTAACGCTTTGCTTTTTCACCCGTCTTACTGAAATAGCTGCTCATCTGCTGAGCGTAAGATTTTTCCTTCCCCAGCTTTTCAGGCTCCGGTATGCAAACATGGGTGGGATAGATCCCGATTTATTTACCCGGCAACTGGAAGGCTGTCGATCATTCAAGGAATCGGCGTGGTGCGGATACTGGAATGCGATTGCACAGGATTATGAATCAAAGGCTGAGGAGCTTATAAAACAAAAAGGAAATACCGCTCTTGATGAAGTCCGCTCTCTGATTCGGAAAGCAACCACCTACTACGCCGTCAGCGCATTCCCCGGCACCACTCCCCTGAGAATGAAGGCATACGACAATGCCAGGGAGTTCTCCACGCGCCATATCCGCCTGTTCGATGACCGGGTGGAAAAGCTGACGCTAAAGCTGGGCGACGAAACCGTTGAGGGGTTCTATCGATTTCCCGCGGGCGATGCCAAAGTGCCCATGGTCATTGTTACCAACGGCCTTGAGGGTACGATGCAGGAGATTCTGTTCCCGCTGATGAAATACCGGGATGCCAACATCGGACTATTTGTTATGGAGATGCCGGGAACCTACGCATATAAAAATCCGATGTCGGCAGATTCAGAAGCCATTTACAGCGGCGTCATCAGTCATTTCGCGCGCCATCCGCGCGTCGATGAAAAGCTAATCGCCATGGTGGGGGTAAGCTTCGGGGCGTACTGGTCCGCGAGGATGGCGGCGGCAGACCCGCGGCTCTCATGCGCAGTGGCGTGCGGGGCTCCCTTGCATTATGCCTTCGGCGCTGCGGGCTTTTTGGGCAAACCCGCGATCATCGTGTCCGTATTACTGAAGGTCGCAGGCGCTAAATTCCTCCACTCCCTGGACAAAAAGTTGAGCGATCTGTCATTTGAGAAGAACGACCTGTATCGGCGTATTAGCTGTCCCCTGCTTGTCATAAACGGCGATAACGATACCCTGCTCGGCACAAAGGATTCCGAAGTGCTGGCCATGAAAGTGCCTAAAGGATTTTTGAAGCTCTATGAAAACGACGACCATTGCGCGATGGGACATTATAACGAGTGGCTTGATCTCACCTTTGAATGGCTGCATATGCAGTTCAATAAAAGGGACTCATAGGGACGCCCCTAAAATACCAAGTTTCTATTTATTCCAGTAACTAATGAAATTCGGCGGACTTATTCTTCAGCCTTTGTTGCACTCGTCTTCCTACGTCGTTTCACTCCGAGGATAGTTCGACTAACGTTGCGAGCATCATTTCATTTGCTCTTAACGAGTCTCACCATCAGCGGGTGTCATTATCAGCTTGCCACGATCCCACTACGCTTCGCTTCGGGGATAGTTCGGCTTACGCTTCATACTTCGTTGTACTCGTCTTCAGCTTGCCTCACTACTTTATTTTATTGACTTATCAAATCGTCAATTTTATATTCGACAATAAAAAAGCGCATTGCTTAACAGGAAAAAATAAGAACAGCGCCCTATTTATTTTCTCGAAAAAGGAATAGCGCATGAAGGATTATGGCATCAGTCTTAAACGGCAGGAACACATAGCAATCATTACCCTCGATCGACCAGCAAAACATAACGCCCTCGACGAGCATATGTGGAACTGTATGGATGACGTGGTTGCCAAACTTAGGCAAAACCTTCCGCGCGTTATTGTCATCACCGGTGCCGGAGAAAAGGCTTTCTGTGCAGGATTTGATGTGAATCCGGAAAATCCTTTACTTACTCCTATATTATCCGCAGCCGAAAGCCACGACAAACGCCCGGCTCATGAACTCATTTACCGTATCAGAACAAGCATTGACAAACTTGTCTCATTGCCGGTTCCCATCATCGCCGCAATTAATGGACTGGCTTACGGCGGCGGCGCAGAAATCGCCGCCCGCTGCGACCTGCGTGTTATGAATCCCCATGCTGTATTCTGTTTTTCCGAAGTACGGCTTGGCCTCATGCCTGACCATGGCGGAGTCGTAGGCCTTTCTAAACTCGTGGGCGCATCACGTGCCGCCGATCTCATTCTCACGGCACGAAAAGTAAATGCACAGGAAGCCCTTCATCTCGGTTTGACCAACCGCATTAGTGCGCCGGGCAAGGCTCTTGATGAAGCCTTAACTCTTGCTGTCGACATCAGCGAAAACGGCCCACGTGCCGTCCGTCATGCTTTGGCCGTAATCAGAAGAACCGGCGACCTGACAACGCAGGAAGCCCTGGAACTGGAAACACAACAAGCAGTTGACCTCATCGCGAGCGGTGAATGCATCCACGGTGTTGCCGCCTTCCTCACCCGCCAAAAGCCAGAGTTCCCTGAACCGGAATAATATCAGATAAGGGCATGGGGGCAAATCTTTAATCTTGATAATTGAAGGCACGAAAGAAACTGGATTTACCCTAAAGGGCACCATGGCCCGCCTACGCGAATGACAAATCAATGCAACGCAGCTAAAGCTGCGCACTACATTTCTGAAATTTGGGACTCATCGACCCCATTCCGTCCCTGCCAACAAGTTGGCGGGATAGTTCGACTTACAAATATTACTGCACTACGTTTGTAATATTTGAGTCTCACTACTTCGCTTCGGGGATAAGCGCCTCTAACGCTTCGAGCGGCACTTCGCTTGCTCTCAGCGAGTGTCGCCAAATACCTGATTCACGACATCAATATAATTATCCCGGTGATGGGTTTTATTTATTTTCTTGCGAATTTTGTCTCCGTTTTCAAAAAAGCCTCCCATGAAAGTCCAGATTTCTTTCATTTTGTTGGTGATATGCGAGGGGCCGGACAAGACTTTCAAATATTCATCAAATAAATGATCATGAAAAGCCCTGATGATTTTGATTTTTTCTTCATAAGGCTTTTCCGTATGAAATTTAATTTTTTCCGCAAGGAAGGGATTTCCAATCAGGCCTCTGCCGATCATCCATCGTTTAATTGAACCGAACCGATGAGAGAGCATCTCAAATTTCTCAAAGGAATCTATGTCTCCGTTATAGACAACCGTGTGTTGCGAGAGATGAAGGCACTGTTCGAACATATCGAGATCAACTTCGCCTTGATACATCTGCTCGCCGGTTCTCGGATGGATGATCAGTTCGTCGATCGGAAACCGGTTGAAAATCGGAATGAGCTGCAGCACTTCGTCGGGATAGGTTAATCCTATTCTGAGCTTGATCGATAATTTCGGTTTTAGAGCAGGCATGGTCTTCTCAAGAAAAGATTCGATCCTGTCCGGATAACAAAGCATCCCCGCCCCTCTGCCCTTCTTCACAACCATACCGAATGGACAGCCGATGTTCCAGTTTACGGTGCCGTGTCCGATGTCATATAACGCATTGGCAAGTTTGGTGAAGTCATCAGGGTTGGAACTCATGATCTGCGGTATCGTGGGAATACCTGTATTTTGATCAGGGTAATGTTCACGCAGAAGGTGACTCATCGATTTCATTTTCTTCGTTGGGGAAAGAAACGGCGCAATGGCCATGTCAACGCCCTTAAAATAAACAGGGAACAGGTTGCGGTAAATCCTGTCGGTCACGCCCTGGAGGGGTGCAAGGTAGATCATGGGTAATTTGTAAATCCTTTGTTCTTTGGCTGTCGGCAACTTCACAGGGATTGCTTCTTCCTGATAGCGGCCGGTTTGTCAAGGATAATAGTTGACAGGTATATGACAAGCTTTTTGCAACAACCCCTCAGGTAACTCAGTCATGCCTTTTCCGCTTTCACTCTCCATGTGAATTTGTTATAGAGAGCTTAAGGCAGTAGAACTCTCACGTCCTATTTTCAATTAAACTAAAATAAACGAGGTATTAAGATGAGCGATACAGTTTTAAAGGAATTAAAAGATGGTGTTCTGTTGTTGACGTTGAACAGGCCCGAGAAGAAGAATTCGTTCAACACCGAACATTGGACGGCTCTGGCCGCCCAACTGGATGCGGCACGCGTTGACGACGATGTGACGGTGGTCGTCCTCACCGGCGCGGGCAATGATTTTTCGGCAGGCCAGGATTTGAGGGACGCCGTTGTTCCCGGCGCGTTGGATAGTTATCGAATTACGGAGCGTGCAGTTGTTGACTTTGACAAACCGCTTGTCGGCGCGGCCAAGGGGGTTGCCGTCGGCGGAGGCGCGACCATGCTGTTCCATTGCGATGTGCTCTATGTGGGTGAAAGTCTGCGCATGCGTCTGCCCTTCAATAGCCTGGGCATGGCGCCGGAGTTTGCCAGCAGCTATATGTTACAGACGCTCATTGGACCGCAGCGGGCGGCCGAGCTGCTTTTTACCACGGAATGGATAGATGCCGATAAAGCGCTGGAGACAGGCATCGCCTCCCGTAAGTTCAAGGATGAGGAGCTTTTGCAAAACGCGATGGCGAAAGCCGCCGAAATAGCGCAGTTGCCGTTGAGTTCCCTGCTGGAAACGAAGAGGTGTCTAAAAATGGCGCATAAAGCGGGCATTGAAGCTGCCTTGAAGATTGAACGGGAAGCCATGGACAGACTGAAAGGCGGACCGGCAAGTGTAGAGGCTATGATGGCCTTCATGGAGAAACGAAAACCGAATTTCCGCAACCTGAAGAAAAAATAGTTTTCAAGAGAATTCGGGGGAGGAATTCGAATTTGAGGGACATAGGAATTCGAGTAACATAACACTTAATTAACAAAAATAATGGATTTCCACCTGCGTAGCCTAAAGGGCATCTTCGACGAGGAATGACACATTGGACAAAAAAGCTATGCCTCTTTGCAGAGACATAGCTTTTTATTTTTGTTTTGGTTAATTAATTATAGTTACGCAGCTTCCACTTTAACCGCGCAAACCTTGTATTCCGGAATTTTTCCAATCGGATCCAAAGCCGGATTGGTCAGCAGGTTCACGGAGGCGTCCGCGAAATGGAAGTTCATAAAGATCGAGCCCGGAGCGCTCTTCTTGGTAATGGTTGCCTTGGCTTCCACAGAACCGCGTCGGGATGTGACCTTGACCTTCTGGCCTTCGGCGATTTTCAGTTTATCGGCATCGACCGGATTGATTTCCACAAGACTTTCGGGACAGCGTTCGGTAAGCCCTTCCGCCTTGGTGGTCATGGTGCCTGTGTGGTAATGGTACAGGACGCGTCCGGTGGAAAGCAGGAACGGATACTGTTTATCCGGCAATTCATTGGGTTCGATATATTCAATGGCGGTGAACAATCCCAGACCGCGGGAGAATTTGTCCTTGTGCAGGAACTTGGTTCCCTGATGTTCCGGCGTGGGGCACGGCCACTGAATGCCGCCTTTTTCCAGACGCTCGTAGGAGATGCCCGCGTAGCTGGGGGTGACTTTTGCCACTTCTTCAAAAATTTCTTTGGCGGAAGCGTAGTTCATCGGGTAACCGAATTTATTGGAAATGCCACAGATGACTTCCCAGTCGGCCTTGGCTTCACCCGGAGCTTCAACTGCCTTGCGCACGCGCTGTACGCGGCGTTCGGTGTTGCTGAACGTTCCGTCCTTTTCGGCAAAGCTGGCAACCGGCAGAACGACGTCGGCCAGTTCGGCGGTTTCGGTCATGAATAAATCCTGGACAACCAGCAATTCCAGTTTCTGAAGTTCTTTTTTCACATGCTGCAAATCAGGATCGGAAAGCATGGGATTTTCGCCCATGATGTAAATCGCTTTAATGGTGCCTTTACCCGCAGCTTCCATCATTTCCATGATGGTCAATCCCGGTTTGGGGGAAAGCTGCGCGTTCCAGGCCGCTTCGAATTTCTTGCGGGCGTCCTCGTTGGCCACCTGTTGATAAGCCGGATAAACGTTGGGCAGACCGCCCATGTCGCAGGCGCCCTGAACGTTGTTCTGGCCGCGTAACGGATTCACGCCGCCGCCTTCGATGCCGACATTGCCGCACAGCATGGAAAGGTTCGCCATGCTCTTGACGTTGTCCGTGCCGCTGATGTGCTGGGTAATGCCCATCGCGTAAAGGATGCTGGCTCTGTCAGCTTGGGCATACATTCTGGCGGCCTTCTTCAAGTCCTCCGCTGGTACGCCGGAAATCTTTTCGACCTTTTCCGGTGTGTATTTTTCGACGGTCTTCTTGAGCGCGTCGAATCCTTCGGTTCTGTCTTTTACGTATTCCTTGGCGTAAAGACCTTCAGAGATAATGACATTCATCAAGCCGTTGATCACGGCGACATCGGTTCCGGGATTCTGACGGAGCCAGATATCTGCGTATTTGACCAGATCAATTTCACGGGGATCAATCACAATCAGTTTCGCGCCGCGCTTGGTAGCCCGTTTGACCTTGGCGCCGATGACCGGATGATTTTCCGTGGTGTTGGTGCCCGTTGCCAGAATCAGGTCTGTGTATTCAATTTCGTCTATGGAGTTTGTCATTGCACCGCTGCCGAATGTGGCGGCCAGACCGGCCACCGTGACAGAGTGTCAGAGACGGGCACAGTGATCGACATTGTTGGTGCCGATGGCCGCCCGCATGAATTTCTGGAACAGGTAATTTTCTTCATTGGTGCAACGGGCTGAAGCCAGACCGGCAATGCTGTCGGCGCCGTTTTCTTTTTTAATTTTGGCAAGCTTGTCCGCGATAAATGTAAAGGCTTCATCCCAGGAGGCTTCCTTGAAGTCTTCGTTCTTCTTGTAGCGGATGAGGGGTTTTTTTAGACGATCGGGATGTGCTACGAAATCCATGCCGAAACGTCCTTTCACGCAAAGGCTGCCTTCATTGGGCTGGCCGTATTCGCGGTTGCCCATGACCTTAACGATTTTATTATCCTTGGTGTAAAGATCCATCTGACAGCCGACACCGCAATAGGTACAGGTGGTGCGGACTTTGGCAAGCTCCCAGGGACGGCCGGCAAATTTCGCCTGCTTGAAGGTGATGGCGCCGGTGGGGCAAACCTGGACGCATTCGCCGCAGAAGTAACAACTGGAGTCGATGTAATCCGCGTCGAACGCGGGACCGACTTTGGCCCGGTAACTGCGTTTGGCAAAGTCCAGCACTTCGTTGACCTGGATTTCGTTGCAGGCGCGAACGCAGCGGCCGCAGAGGATGCACTTGTTCAGATCACGCATAATCATTTTGTTACTGTTATCCAGCGCGTAACCGGGAGTTTTGATTTCAAAGCGGGGCTGATCAATCTTCATCCAATAAACAAGATTCTGTAATTCGCACTGGCCGTTCTGTTCGCAGGTCAGGCAGTTATGATCGCCCGACGACCACAACAATTCGATAATCATTTTCTGTGCTTTACGCACGGCTTCGGTATTCGTGCGAATAACCATATTCGGACTGACCGGCATGCAGCATGATGCCACCAGAGATCTTGCGCCTTCCTGTTCCACAACACAAACACGGCATGCGCCGACATTGGTTGTTTTGGCATAATGGCAAAGGGTCGGAATAAAAATTCCGTTGTCACGGGCACACTCCAGAATCGTCTGACCTGCAGTCGCCTCAACGTCCTTTCCGTCTAGTTTGATAGGTATTTTTTTCTCCATCTTTTTCTCCAATCTATGATGATTAATACTTCTTTTGAAAAGAGTTTGTAGTCTTTTAACTGAGGTTCCATATCGGGAAGCAATTATCTTGTCAATCCTGTCAATTTTGACATATACCAACAATAACATATGCCAAATATTGATTTACAAATGATTACAAACTGTTAAGTGGTTGTCAGTCTTCGAAAATCAGAAACATCCGGCACTGATTGCAGTCAAATTCGAGACGGTAGGTATGATGAGCGTCCTTGAGTCTTAGGGGCTCTTTTACGGGCTGGGCCGGATGCTGCATTTTGGGGCACAGATCCAGTTGATACCGTATACAATAACGGCTGGTCATGACCGTTTTCCCCCGGATATCCGAAAGGGATTCAAAGGCCGGTTCTTCTACCGTTGCGCCGTGTCGTTCATAGAATTTCCGGGCAAGAGCGTTATAAACGTTGGCGCGATAGTCCAGTTTCTGTTCCGGGTAAGGTATTTCATTAGATCTGAAAATCATGGATGGGCGGGAGTAGGCTTCACGCCGGATCAAAGCAAGTTTCTCCAGGGCTTCGCGCCGGATGCTGTTTAATATGCTTGCCGATAGAAAACCCGGTTCGTCGGGCCGAATCGTTAAACTGACCAGCCGAAACGGTGTGTTGCCTGTTTTGTGCAACTGTTTTTCAATCTGCTCTTTGGCGAGGGAAGCATTCCGGGAAGGTTCCAATAAAATATCTTTGATCACATGGGCCTCATTACCGTCCTCATCTTGCACAGTCAGTTGAACGCTTTTTTCTTGCTGAATAAAATCCATCTTCACGCGAATCATGCGACTGGCGGATGTTTTCTTCAAAAGTCTGTTCAGTTCCATGTCATAATTGCGATAGACAGGTATGCCAGGCTCCAATCCTTTCATGCTGTTGGGATAAATTTTTCTGTTATCCACGCGGTTTATCCGGAATCCGGCCAACTCATTCTGGCCGTTAAAAAAACAAAGGCCATCGCCGTTTTGCAGATCATGCCCGGCGATTTGAAAATAATCTTTTCCGACCTCGGTGATTTTTCCCAGATACTGCCCGATGGATTTTTGCGTATCCGGGGAAGCGATTTTTTCTCTTCGGCCGGAAATAAAGTACTGGCTGTAGCCGCGGTTGAACGTTCTGTCCGGATCCGGTGTAAAGGTAAACTCGCTATAACCGGAACTGCTGCGCCGGAATCCGGCATGGCTATTGATGAATTCATCAATTACCCGACGATACGCGGCTGTGACATTCTTGACGTAATCAATCCCCTTGTATCGTCCTTCAATTTTGAAAGAGGTCACGCCGGCCGTCACCAGCTCGGGCACACGATTCAACAGATTCAGATCTTTGAGGGAGAGAAGATATTTGTTTTTCAGGATTTTGTAGCCGTCACCATCTATCAATGTGTAGTGGGACCGGCAGGGCTGAGCACAGACACCGCGATTGCCGCTGCGTCCCGCGACAGCCTGACTCAGATAACATTGACCGCTGTAGGAAACGCACAACGCGCCGTGCACAAAGGCTTCCAGTTCAATTTTGCTTGTATGATTGCGAATGTCGGCAATTTCGGAAAGAGATAATTCTCTGGCCAGAATGACTCTTTTGAAGCCCACCTCTTCGAGAAATCGAACCTTCTGAGGTGTGTTGTTGTGCATCTGTGTACTGGCAATCAGTGGAATCGGCGGAAGATCAAGTTCCAGTAAACCGACATCCTGAATAATCAAAGCATCGGCGCCCATTGCGTAAATTTCCCGGATAATATTCAGCGACTCGGCAATTTCCTGATCCGTCAGAATGGTATTGAGCGCCACATAAACTTTGGCGTAATAAAAATGCGCGTGCTCGATCAGACGGGAAATTTCGGCAAGGCTGACGCCTGCGCCGGCCCGGGCACTGAATTTCGGCGCGCCGACATAAACGGCATCCGCGCCGTGATCGATGGCGGCAATTCCGATTTCAGCGTCGCCGGCCGGAGCCAGCAATTCCAGTGCTATGATCATTCATTCACGCCCGAGAGCAAAGTTTTTTCTTTGGCAACCCTATCCATGAAATCCGTAATGATTGTTTTGGCTTCATTCACCGAAGAATAAGACACGGTTCTCATCATCGGACTGCCGGCAATCATGGCGGATAAGATGCGCCCCGGTTGGAAACGATACAGACACAAAACAGGTTTTTTCAGCGCTGTCGCCCAGCCCAGTTCGTATCCAACGCCCAGAGACGGCGTTGTGACCTCAGCCACGACCAGATCACATTGCGCCAGCCAGGCCATATCGCGGTCGTGAATATAGCGATCATCGGGGCCGTCATCACCTTTTGCCAAAAGCATGGACTCGCCCACGTGTTCGGTTAAAACATCACCGAACCGTTTCAGCCATGCGATCATTGTCGCGTATATTGCAGCGTCATCGCGTCCCGCGCGGATTGCTCCGGCAAAATATATTTTCATTTTTTTCTCATCTTATACCCCGGGGACATTTTTACATACTGATACCACTGAAGGTCAGGCTCATTCAACATTTTTCTAATGAGACCCAGATTTCAGAAACGGATAACCTGAATAACCTGAAGGTCACGATAGGCCGAGCGGGATAATGGAGGGACTAATTCCCCGCGCCTTGGGGCGCGAGTTCGTTTGTGCCAGACATGTCCTGAACAGGCCGTTACGGGCTGTGTCTGTTTGTAAGACACGATAAACGTTTGTTAAAAAATCGACCGCTTACGTTTTCCGGGCATTATTTATTTTGACATAACATCATTCTTCATGTACTTAATAACAGACAACTTTTGTTCGGCTGAAATTTGCGAAAAGCGAAATGTAAAAAAATGAACAAAAAAAACAGCAAAACACATCAAAATAAAAACCTGGCCGATATCCTCAGACAAACAGAAGAAAGATTAAGGGAGGCGGAAGAAAAATATTCCATTCTGGTGGAAAACGCGATTTATGGTGTGCTCATCATTCAAGACATGATCATAAAGTACGCGAACAAACGGACTGCGGAAGTTTCCGGTTATACAGTCCGGGAGCTCATCGGAATGCCGATTGTCAATCTTGTCCCGCCTAATCAGGCGCCTGCGGCAGCCGAAAGAATCAGCCAGCGGGAGAAAAACCAGCCACTTTCTGAAATATTTTACACCCAGATGTTATGCAAGGATGGAACCGTCAGAGATATCGAGATGTCTGGCAAGGCGTGCACTTACGGCGGAAAACCGGCTGTCATTGCCGCGGCAAAAGATATTACCGAACACAAACTGGCGGAAAAATTAATCAAACAAAGTGAAGAAAAATACCGTCTGCTCGCGGAACATACAAAAGATCTGGTATGGCTGATGGATGTTGATATGAATATCACCTATGTCAGTCCGTCCGTGGAAAGGTTAACGGGCTATTCTGCGGATGAGATCAAGAAACTGCCACTGGAAAAATTACTCACACCAGCATCTTTAAAAAAAGCGAGCCGGTTTATTTCCCTCAGTATGCCCAAGGCTATAAAAGCATCTTTTAAAGATCTGATTTTCAGGACACAGGAACTCGAATTTATTCTCAAAAACGGCCAGACCCTATGGGGAGAATGCTCCTTCAGTTTCATCAGAGATGATCAAGGAAATGTTTTATCCATCCTGGGCGAAGCGAGAGATATCACCGAGCGCAAACTGGCGGAAGAGAAACTGCATCAGAGCGAAGAAAGGTATCGCACTATCCTGGAAGATATTCAGGAGGGCTATTTTGAAGTTGACCTCAAGGGGAACTTTACCTTCTTTAATGATACCGTATGCAGGGCTCTGGGTTACTCCCGGGATGAACTGATGGGAATGAACAATCAGCAATACATAGCACCGGAAGAACTGAAGAAAGTCTTTGACGCGTATCACAGAATTTATACAACGGGAGAATCCAACAAGGAATTAGCCTGGCAGATCACCGGGAAGGACGGAACGAAGAAATATATCGAAGGATTTGTCTCCCTTTTGAAAGACGCATCAGGCAAACCAACAGGATTCAGAGGCATTACCCATGAGATTACCGAGCGCAAACTGGCGGAGGAAAAACTCCAGCAAACCCTGGAGAGCCTCAGAAGAGCGATAGGCACAACCATTCAGGTCCTGGTGTCCGCTCTGGAATCACGTGACCCTTACACAGCCGGTCATCAGGTACGCGTTGCCGACATTGCCCGGGCCATTGCCACCGAGATCGGATTGGATAAGGAAATGATAGAAGGCATCCGCATGGCCGGTGTCATTCATGACATCGGGAAATTGTCCATCCCCACGGAGATCTTGACAAAACCTACCAAACTGACCGATCTGGAATTTTCTCTGATCAAACAACATGCTCAGATAGGCTATGAAATGCTCAAGAATATAGAATCTCCCTGGCCGCTGGCGAATATCGTCCTGCAGCATCACGAACGGATAAATGGTTCCGGTTATCCCGGAAACCTGAAAGAAGATGAAATTCTTCTGGAGTCACGCATTCTGGCCGTTGCCGACGTCGTGGAGGCGATGGCGTCCCACCGGCCTTATCGTCCTTCACTGGGTATTGAATTCGCGCTGGAAGAAATCGAAAAAAACAGCGGCATTCTTTATGATGCTTTGGTCGCCGATGCCTGCCTGAGATTATTCAGAGAGAAGGGTTATCAACTTACGTAAAGCTGAGAATACCCTGGCTGAAAACAAAAAAATGTCCCAACGAAAAAGACGGCAAGGATAATCGTCAGCTCAGCACATTCCATACGCAGGATGTCATGGGTTCATAGCCTTTGTTCTGCATAAGCAAATCCATGTGAATCAGGCTGATCGCGGAAATATCCAGATCGCGCGCGAAGAGTTTACCGGCGCGGTAAAGCGTCACGAGATATTTTTTGCACTGGTCGCACACAAAAGCGGCTTCCTGCGTTTTGTTTTCCACATAAAAATATTCCATATCCTTGCGGGTTTCCTTTTCACAGTAGGGACAGCTGATCCGTGTGAAGCGCCAGTCCTGTCCGCAGGAAGAGCAGTGCAGAAAACGTTTGCCACCTTCTTCTTCAATCAGCGCGATGGAAGGAAATTCCCCGCAAACCGGGCAATAACCCTTTTCCCAGTCAAACATACCCATCGTTTCCATGATCTCCCTTGCCCGCTTTTCCAGAACAACGCGGCTGACCAGACTCATTAAAAAGGACGCATTGGAGGGAGATACCTGCAATTTTTTGGACAATGAGCCAATCGCGTTTACTTCGCCCTCCACGGGTGCTTTGAAGAAATCAAAGGGATTGATTTTGCCTTCTTGGATGAGGGCTGATATTTTATCGATGCTGCCGCCAATATTGGGCATGCCTTCTTTCACCGCGGCCGCCATGCTCAAGGCCACTTCTTTTAAAGGATCTTCAGGTAAAATCAAATCAATCTGACTGCTGACCGGCACGCCCGCTTTGAGCTTGTTTTTGTCGATCAACGGGTAATCCGGTTGCTTCAAAGAAATTTCATCAACGAGTTCTCTTTGCCTGGTAACAATCGGTGCAAACGCTTTGATCACTTCTCTGTTTTCAGGATTCTGTTCGATTGCCCGGGCAATGATATTGTTTATTTCAGAGGATGTGTTGACGGTCGTCATAATATTTTTAATTCCTTCTTGCGTCTAGTTTTTTAACAACTCTCTACAATATGTCATTTCGAAGAAGCGTAGCGACTGAGAAATCTTAAAAATCGTTAAAAAGATTTTACCCCGGCTTAGCTGGGCTAAAGCCTGAGGTCGAAATGACAGAACGCTGACATAATCAAGTACGCACTGTTTAAAAAAAGAGGCGTACACCTTCTATCAGATGTACGCAGCTTCGTCAAATTAATGAGACTCGAACTAAAAAGCGCATAACCTAAATACCCTAGAGGGCGCTATCAGGTTACTTAAGTTATGTGAAACTGCGTCATTTGACAGAAAGTTGTCAAAATTCAATTGGTAACAGAGGACTATTGAAGGAACTAATTTCAGAAGATTAATAAAATATCATTTAAAACTTGACAGAAACACGATAAGGTGACACTAAATTATTATTCGTAACACGCAAGGAGGGGGTTAAATACTTAAGAATTGGTCTGCAAAAGGATTAATGCTGGTAGCTGCGCTGCTCTTTGCCTGCCCATCCTGGGCGGCACATCCGCTGATTACCGATGACACCGGCACTCAGGGCAAAGGAAAATTTCAACTGGAATTAAACGGGCAATATGATTGGGATGATGAAGATGATGGTGACGTGTCTGTTGACTATACCGGAGCGGAGACAGCGGCCACGCTGTCCTTCGGAATTGCAGAAAATGTTGACCTGGTTCTGAGCCTTCCCTATCTCTGGGGAAAGGAAAAGGATGATGATGTCACTTTTTATGATGAAAACGGAATCGGCGATACAACACTGGAAGCAAAGTGGAGGTTATTCGAACAAAACGGTTTCAGCCTGGCCTTAAAACCGGGCATCAGTTTCCCCACGGGCGATGATGATAAAGGACTGGGCAGCGGAAAAATCGGCGGCCATCTTTTTATGATTGCGTCCCAGGAAATAGATTCATGGGCATTTCATGCCAATCTGGGTTACATCAGAAATGAAAACGATTTTGATGAACAAAAGGATATCTGGCATGCATCGCTTGCCGCCACATGGGAAGTTATTAAAGATTTAAAACTGGTCGTTAATGTAGGCATTGAGCGCAATCCCGATGATGAAGCGGATGACGATCCTGCATTTCTTATCTGCGGGATCATTTATTCGATCAATGAAAATCTGGACATTGACCTCGGCATGAAATACGGTTTAACGGATTCGGAAGCCGACATTTCCGCACTCGCCGGACTTGCGTTCCGGTTCTAAAGATGAAGGCGGATAATTGATCTTTTTTTTTAAAGGAGAATTTAACATGCATATGGCTGATGCTTTACTCTCACCCGCGGTGGGAGCAACGATGTGGGCCGGTTCTGCGGCCGCCATCGGATATTCTTCAAAAGAATTGAAGAAAAATCTGGATAACAAGACGATTCCGTTGATGGGTATCATGGGAGCGTTTATTTTCGCTGCGCAAATGATCAATTTTACCATTCCGGGAACAGGCTCCAGCGGCCATATCGGCGGCGGTATGATCCTGGCCGTTCTGCTGGGACCGTACGCGGCCTTTCTGGCCATTGCCTCCGTGCTGGTGGTGCAGGCGCTTTTTTTCGCCGACGGCGGATTGCTTGCCCTGGGCTGTAATATCTGGAACCTGGGCATTTATCCCTGTTTTATCGCCTACCCGTTGATTTATAAACCCATCGCCGGAGACTCGACGAACACAAGGCGAATATTCATTGCCGCGATTGTCAGCGTCACCATTGCCCTGCAGTTGGGCGCTTTTTCAGTGGTTTTGGAAACGCTTTTATCCGGCAAGGGTGAACTGCCCTTCGGGACATTTGTTCTGATGATGCAGCCGATTCATTTCGCCATCGGTCTGGTGGAGGGCGTGATCACGGCCGGTGTCATTCTTTATGTAAAACAGGTCCGGCCGGAAATTCTGGAAGCCAGTATCGCCGCTCGTCCCCTGGAGGCCGGTCTTTCCATTAAGAATGTTCTGATCGGTTTTGTGGTGCTGGCGCTAATGACCGGCGGAGCTCTTTCCTGGTTTGCCTCAACGCACCCCGACGGACTGGAATGGTCCATTGAAAAGGTGACCGGCAAGGGCGAACTGGAAGGACAAGGAAGCGGTATCGCAGCCGCTCTAAAAAATGTTCAGGACAGGACGGCGTTTCTTCCCGATTACAGTTTCAAACCGGCGACCGTTGAACAAGGAACTGAAGAGGCGTCTCCCGCTTGGCCCGCCGTTGAACCCGGAACTTCCGTCGCCGGCATTGTCGGGGCGGCCATTGTTCTGATGTTTATCATTTTCATCGGCTTTGGAATACGGATGTTCAAAAAACCATGATATTTTTCGACAACGCCTCGCATGCGCCCCATTGGAAAATAGCTGGATTTACCATCAATGCGTATGATATTTTAATTCAACGTTAAATGTCCAATCGGATTCAAACCATGACTTTCGACACGCAATACTACAATCTCGGTTTTCTGGATCAACTCTCCTATAAAGACACCTTTGTCCACCGGCTGGATCCGCGTGTCAAGTTGGCGGTTACCCTGCTTTTTTTGTTTACGGTCATTTCTTTTTCCAAGTACGAAACCGTTGCCCTGCTGCCTTTTTTTCTTTATCCGATGCTTTTGATGACGCTGGGCGAAATTCCGCTTATATTTATTTTTAAAAAAGTCCTTCTCGTTTCTCCTTTCGCTGTCTTTATCGGCATCTTCAATCCGCTGTTGGATTCGGGACAGATCGTGATATTGAATGGATTTACGATTTCAGCGGGGTGGTTGTCTTTTATTTCCATCCTGATCAAGTTCGCGCTCACCGTCAGTACCGCGCTGCTGCTTATCGCCACCACCTCTTTTCCCGGTGTCTGCCATGCGTTGAGGCAGTTGGGGCTGCCTTCGATTTTCGTTTCGCAGCTTCTTTTTCTCTACCGCTATATTTTTGTCCTGATGGAAGAAACCATGCGGATTGTCCGGGCGAGAAACATGCGCTCATTCAGCGAGCGCGGCAAAGGCATCAAAATTTTTGTCCGCATAGTAGGAATACTTTTCCTCAGATCCGTGGAGAAAGCGGAACGGGTGTATTATGCCATGCTGTCGCGGGGTTTTCAGGGCGATATGCCCACGCTGAAACGTTTTCAAATTAAATCGGCTGATGTGGTTTTTGCGTTATGCGCGGTTGCCCTGCTTTTCGTTTTCAGATTCTATCCGGCAACTGAAATACTGGGCCGGTTTGTGCAAGGGGTTTTTTCATGAGCCATCATATTGTGGAATTTAAAAATGTCTCTTTCCGCTATCCGGACGGAACGCTTGCGCTGAAGGATATTTCTTTCCGGATCACGCACGGCGAATCGGTGGGAATCATCGGCGCCAACGGAGCCGGCAAGTCCACCCTCCTGATGCACATGAACGGTTACCTCATGCCGACTTCGGGAACGGTGAATATCGGCGATGTTTATCTGACCCAAAAGACACAGCAGGAAATCCGCAGAAAAGTCGGCATCGTTTTTCAGAATCCCGATGATCAGCTCTTCATGCCGACGGTTTACGAAGATGTCGCCTTCGGACCGCTCAATCTGGGGCTGGATGAAGCGGCCGTGCGGGAACGGGTGAATTTTGCATTGAACCTTGTCAACGGCCTTGAGTTAAAAAACAAACCGCCGCATCATCTCTCCTGCGGTCAGAAAAGCGCTGTGGCTATCGCCTCGGTCATAGCCATGGAGCCGGATATTCTTGCCATGGACGAACCGGCGGCCAATCTCGACCCCCGATCGAGACGACTGTTGATCAATCTGCTTAAAACATTCGCGCATTCGAAAATAATAGCATCGCACGATCTGGATTTGATTATGGATGTCTGCCGGCGCTGCATCATCATTAGGGAAGGTACTGTGGTGGCCGATGGCCCGGTTTCGGAAATACTTGCCGACAAAAAACTTTTGGAAGAAAATAATCTGGAGCTGCCCCTGTCGTTTCAGCGGTGCTGAAATCAGGACAATGTCAGGGCAAATCCTTGCCTTTTGTGGCCATCATAAATCCGGCGTGTTTCACGCTCTTGATGGACTTCAGTTTCTGATAAAGTTCTTCTATTTCCTTCGACTTACCTTTGGTCACAATGATTTCAAAGCAATTGTGATGATCCAGATGAATATGCTGGGAGGAAAGAATACAGGCATGATAATCGTGCTGAACATCGAGTACTTTAGTAACCAGTTCCCGGGTGTGGTGATCATAAACCAGCGTAATGGCCCCGGTCACTTCCTTATTTTCAGTCCATTCCTTCTTGACCAACTCATCACGAATCATGTCACGTAAAGCTTCCGAACGATTGGTGTATTTCTTCTGTTTTATATGACGGTCGAATTTAACCAGTAAATCTTCCTCCAGCGAAACACCGAAACGAACCAGTTTGGACATAAGTTTACCCCCTGCTGATTGATAGCCTAAAATAGGATAAGAACAGAAAAAAGGTCAAGATATATTACAGAGCGTCAACGGATAACCGCCTGAAACAAGAAAAAAACGGCAATGGAAAGCCGTTTATGTTATATAAGCGTCAAGATGGAACTGCAGAAATCATTGAATCATCTACAGCATATCATAAAAGAATCAGCGCCCCTGGCCGTGGCTTATTCGGGCGGCGTGGACAGCACATTTCTTTTGAAAGTCGCCCATGACGTGTTGAAAGACAACGTCATCGCCATAACCGCCCGGTCGGCGACCTTTCCCGAACGTGAATTTAAGGAAGCAAAGGCTTTTGCGCGCGGCATCGGCATCAGGCATATCGTCATCAAAACCGATGAATTAAAAATCAAAGGATTTGCCGAAAATCGTCCTGACCGCTGCTATTTGTGCAAATATGAGCTGTTTTCCAAATTCAAGGCCGCGGCGGCAAAACATCATATCCAATGGATGGCCGAAGGTTCCAATGCCGATGACGTCAAGGATTATCGCCCCGGCACGCAGGCGCTCAAAGAGCTGGGCGTTGTGAGTCCGCTGCGGGAAGCCGGAATTACCAAAGACGCCATTCGGAAATTATCGAAAAAGATGGGATTGCCGACGTGGGACAAACCGTCCTTTGCCTGCCTGGCATCGCGCTTTCCCTACGGCGAGAAAATCACCCGCGACAAACTGGCCATGGTGAATCACGCAGAAGAGTACCTACTCCGGCTGGGGTTCAAACAGGTTCGCGTGCGTCATCATGGCGACGTGGCGAGGATTGAAGTGGCGGAAAATGAAAGACGCAAATTTTTCAATCTGAAATTGATGAATGACGTCCACAAAAAATTCAGGCAAATCGGCTTTGCCTATTGCGCTTTGGACCTTAAAGGCTACCGCACCGGCAGCCTGAACGAAGTGCTGAATTGTGAAAAAGATGAAGACGGTAAACTGAAGAAAGTATAACGCTCCGCATAACCGGCAGGCAATGGAGCGCAGCGGAATAGCGGTCAGGTACAGCACCTTGTTAGCATTTTTCATTTAGCTTATTCAATATTCTGTTTATTTCTTTGTCAATATTATTTTTTATATTATGCTCCCAAATTCGCACTACCGACCAACCACCTCGGCGCAACCAAGCAGTATTCTTTTTATCTCTGGCTCTATTTGCTTCTATCTTTTTGCGCCAGAAATCATTTTTCATTAAGTGCTTCCATCGTGGGTATTGCCACCCGTGCCAAAAATCGCTGTCGAGAAAAACACACAGTTTATATCTATTAAAAACGATATCCGGCTTGCCTTTTAATTCCTTCACATTTGTCTTGAATTTTTTTCTTGTATTTTTTTTTAATTTATTTACAAAATCCAACTCGAATTTCGTACCCATAGAGCGGATTTTGGACATAACAGTTGAGCGCTTTTCTTTTGAAATTTTATCTGGTTCACGCTCCTTGCTCAGGTTTCGACCTAAGTAATTATTGATTTTACTTTTTCGCACTATTCTTTAATCCCATAATGTGCTCGACGCTCTTTGACAACAGAAGGACAATCAACATCGGAAAAGGATATTCCCAATAAGTGAATGATAAATTTTTCAGAATCATAAAATAGTTGGCCCGAGTGAAATATTAATTGTTTCGTCCACTCGGATAATAACTGATCAATGGATGTTGGTTCTGAAGATAAATCCCAATAATGCTTGGCTTCTTCTGGTGTTAATTTTTTTACACATTCAATGATTTCATGAGCGTTGGTTTTAAGATGTAGAAATACTCTTGGAAGTGATTTATAAATGGTGCCTCCGACAGTTAGATTAACTTTACCTCCGGCTGAAAACCTATCGCGTAAGGAAGCATCCACTATTCCGTGGCGTGCCGCAAGCCAAGATGCCAATTTTTGATATTTTGTGCTACTTCTTCCAAATATCTCAGGAAAACGTGCGATTGCTTCGTTTCTTAATTTTATTTGTTCAGCTGAGGACAGGTTGCTCCACAGAGAAACTGTTGGCTTGATAAGAATTTCAGTCGCTTCACCGCTATCCATCCACCAAGGTTCTTCGCCACGTTTAGATATTGACCGATAATATGAAACGATTGGTTTAATAGGATTCTCTTTTGTTCTTAGTTCATCGTAACTTAACCCAATCTTATCAAAAATGCTTTCACCCAAATTCAAATTCATATCAATCAAATATCTTGGAGAGTGAGTTACCGCAATATCATAAAGGCATTCTTGGTAAAGCCGATACTTAAAACCTATGGGGTTTGTTAGTTTGGCGAAAAAAATGTAAATTCTGCTTACATTTTCTATCCGTGTAGATTCAAGAACGCTATTACCGGTACTTTTCCAATAGTCTTGTTTGGTTGTTTTTACCTCAACGCCATAATATTCTTTGATAACAATATCTGGAAATCTATGCCCAGATATTAAAACAATCGTCTTGTCAAAATCTGTTCCTTTTGCGGCTTCACACAATGAATCAAATATATCTTTTTCAAAATCCGTTGCGGACCTTTGAATGAAATATGAAGGGTCACTCTTAGCGGTATTCTCAATTATTTTGTAAGATTTTGATAGTAGTCCTTCAAAATCATAATTACTTTTATCGATTCTCTCTGAAATAATCATGGGTTTTTCTTATTCCTTAAAAAATAGAGGCCAAAGTTCTTGTAGACGCCATGCAATATGGAAGGCAAGTAAAGGAGGGACGGCATTACCCACAAGTTTGTAACCTTCGGACGCACTTAATTTGTAATTATTGCCTAACACAGAAGGTTTTCTAACAAATTCAAAATCATCTGGAAAATTTTGAATTCTTGCACATTCTCGAACTGACAAACGCCTTTCGCGTAAACCTTCCCTCAGCTCGCGATTATATTTACCACCATGCTCAAGAGAAAGTCTTCTAAACTCTATGTTGCCATGGTGTTCAGATCGAATTGTTGGGCCAATACCACCCAGATCAACTTCTGTCTGTCCCTGACAATGTGGCCCATACCATTTAGCTTTGGAATATGATTGGTGAGCCGGGTCGTCTGATTCCTCCGGCTCTGGCAAATCACCTATGTAATCACCAACTGTAACATAGGGCATAAGCGCGTTTTGATGAAATAGCGGTTGTTCGTGTACTCCATGGGTTTGTCTGGGATAGGGATTATATTTGTCTGAAATGTTACAAACTGACAATTCCTTTATTGCGTCCTTTTTTAAATCATCTATTTTAAAACCAATAAAAAACACTCTTTCACGGCTCTGTGGTATACCATACATTGGAGCGTAAAGAACTTTTGGGTCAACTACTAAGTAGCCAGAACCAATATTTTTAAAATCAGTTGCGATAATATCTTTAGCGTCCGCTAAACTCACAAGCCCTTTAACATTTTCGGCGATAAATACTTTTGGCTGAACAATCTCTATGACTCGTTTCATCCAGATATAAAGCTTACCCCTGTTCTCTTCTGACGGATTATCAACGCCGCTTAATAACGCGCCATGGTGACCTTTGTGTGAATTAAAACCTTTCCTTTTACCGGCGACACTAAAATCTTGGCAGGGGAAGCCTCCGGTAACAACATCGGCATAAGGAAAAATTTTACCGCTTTTATTATGTTCTTTGACTAAATCAACGATACTTTTATTATGGAACACTGCCGCATCATGACCTCTTCTTTCAAAATAGGGAACCCAAGATGCTTTGGCGGCTGGAAAAATATCATTCGCAAAAATGGTTTTAAAAACTGTTTCTGGTAATTTTATCCATTTCTGTATATTTTTCTTATTATCTACCCATTCTGGATGAATTTTTGTGTTGATGGATTTAGATAGAACATTAAATCCTCCTTCAAAACCTAAATCCATCCCTCCACAACCGGAAAAAAGGGATAAAACCTTTAGCTTGGTTTGATTCTCTTTGTTTGTTTTCATCAGTAATTACATTTTATGGATATCTATTAGTTCATTGGTCAAGGTATTTTTATTAATGTTAACAATGTTTATACAATCTGTATAAATCTGTAAACACAGACAGTCTCTTTCTGTATAAATCGTTTTTGAGTTTTTATTTTTTTACAACAATTGTTAAAAAAATCAAGCTATTAAATCCCAATTCATGATTTTCTGTTTTCGATTTTATCAGACTGTAATCGGATTTCGGTTACTGTTTTTTATCAAATCACCTCAATGCTGTTGCGGTTATCATTTGAGTTTGTTGATTTTGCTGGCGGCGCATCCGGCGCCGAAGCCATTGTCAATGTTGACGACCGACACGCCGCCCGCACAGCTGTTGAGCATGGCCAGCAATGCCGCCACGCCTTGAAAGCTGGCTCCGTAACCGACGGATGTGGGCACCGCGATGACCGGCTTGTCCACGAGGCCGCCGACGACGCTGGGCAGGGCGCCTTCCATTCCGGCAACCACAATTACGACACGCGCGTGGCGGATGATATCCAATTTATCAAACAATCGGTGAATGCCGGCGACGCCGACATCCACAATTCTCTCCACGCGGTTGCCGAAAACTTCCGCGGTCACCGCCGCCTCTTCGGCGACGGGCAGATCCGCCGTTCCCGCCGAAACGACGGCGATGTAATGTCTGGATGGCCGAGGCTTCTTTTTCATCACGGTGATGGTTCGCGCGAGCGGATGATAAGACGCCTCTGGGCATATTTCTTTGACGGCACTGAAAATTTCATCATTTGCGCGCGTGGCCAGAATGTTTGATTTTCCCGCCGCCATTTTCCTGAAAATGCTTTTAATCTGTTCGATGGTTTTTCCCGGACAGAAGATGACCTCCGGATAACCGACGCGCAATTCGCGGTGCGTGTCGAGTTTGGCGCAATCAAGCTCCTGATAAGGAAAATGTTTGAGTTTCTCAAGCCCCTCTTCGACGGTGAGCTTTCCCTCGCGAATCTTTTCCAGAAGTGTCTTGAGTTCTTTTTTTGTCACGTCTCTGTCCTCATTTTAGCATGCACGCTTTCGTAAATATCCCGCAGGGCAACTCCGTTTGCCTCGGCCAGCTTTTTGCAGTCTTCATATTCCGGTTTGGATTTGATGAGACGCCCGTTTAGGTAGCCGCATTTCACACGAACCGTACCGTATCGCGTTTTCACCTGAATGATTTTACGCTGCAGCATGGACTTGGTCACTTTGTATGAACGCAGACCGAAGGTGGAGGAATGACGCCACAGGATGTCTTCCATGACCGGCTGTTGGCTGACATCACAAAGCACCGAGACGGTGGCGGCCGGACGGGATTTTTTCATGACAATCGGCGTGAAAAAAACATCGTGGGCTCCCGCGGCAAAAAGAAGTTCCATGAGATTGTCATAGCATTCGGGAATCATGTCATCGATGTTGCATTCAATCACAACCGCGTCGCTGATTTGCGTATCAGACGAAATTGCGGCGTTTTTTTCTCCCAGAAACACGCGCAGAACATTGGGAACGGAAGGCTCCCTGCTTCCCAAGCCGTAGCCGATTTTCAGCGGCGTGAAATCAATGTTGTCCGTAAAGGCCGATGCCGTCGCGGCAAGAATCGCCGCGCCGGTGGGCGTGGTCGCCTCAAAAGGCACAAGGCCGGTTTTGACGGGAATGCCTTTTAGAATTTCCGCCGTGGCGGGAGCCGGAACGGGCAGTGTGCCGTGATTGCAATGAATGATGCCGGAGCCGAGCTCGACAGGAGAGGCGATGATTTTGTCCACCTTCAAATAATCGAGGCAAACCGCCGCGCCGACGACATCCACAATCGAATCAATCGCGCCCACTTCGTGAAAATGGACATTTTCCGTTTTGCATCCGTGAATTTTTCCTTCCGCTTCGGCAAGCCGGGTGAAAATATTCAGAGAGGTTTTTTTGACATACGCGGACAACTGGCTTTGCCTGATGAGTTTTGCAATATCACGATAAGAGCGGTTCTGCCGTCCAAGCGGCGACGATGTTTTCTTCGAAGCGGGGATGAGAACATCAAATTTCGTGCCGGTGATGCCGCCGCGCTTGTCCTGATAAATTTTGATTTTGTAAGATCCGATGGAGAGCTTGCCAAGTTCCTTGAGTAAATATTTGCGGTCAACACCCAAATCAAGCAGGGCGCCCAGATTCATGTCGCCGCTGATGCCCGCGAAACAATCGTAGTATAATACTTTCAAAATCCATTACCTCGGTGTTTTCGTAACATCACGTCATGGTCAAGATATAAACAACTGGATTTAATAGTCAAGAATATTATATTGCTGTTACCGGTTGTGACGCTGACAATCTCCCAAATGTATGATTTTCAAACTAATACGCGAAAGAGCGATGACGAATTTTATTGACTTTTTTGCCATATCATAACAATAGATAATTCAAAGTAAACAATCAGGAGGCGCTTGGTGGAAATTAAATACAAAATCTGGATTGAGGAGAACGGCAAGGTCATTTTCGGCAAAGGCCGTGATGAAATTCTCAAGTCCATCGAGGAGCAGCACAGCCTGAATGCCGCTGCCAAGGAACTGGGTATGTCCTACCGTGCAGCCTGGGGAAGATTAAAAGCCTCCGAAGAACGGATGGATAAGAAACTGGTGGCAACCAGTGAAAAGGAAAAATCCCTGCAACTGACCGATCAGGCGCGAGTGATTATCGAAAGATTTGAAAAACTGGAGGAAGACGTGGAAAGAATACTCCACGAAGCCGAACAGGATTTTAAAAAAATCTTAAAAGATACAGGGAAATAAGCGCTGTCCGAAGAAAACTTACGCTTTCAAACCATTAATGATAATATTGAGACTTTCCTGCACAGTAGAATGGATTCGTTCCATTCTTTTTATCGGATTTCCGGTAAAAAGATAAAGTGAAATAATGCCGTTTAACATTCCCCAGATTGCATTCTGCATCAAGCGTATGTTGTCCACCGGCGAAAATTCGCCGGAATCTATTCCCTTCTGAATGATTTGAGAAATAATGTTGATGTTCTGATTTGTTGATCTGATCAGCTCAGTGCCCTGCTGTGCCGTCAAATGCATCTGGCCGGTCTGCATCATGAAGGTCATCAAAATTCTGAAGAGTTCCTTATCGTTAAGAAAGTAATCGACGTAAATTCGGGCAAATTCCTGCAAGAGCTGTGCAGAGGACGCTTCTATGGCCGAAAAATTCTTTATCCTTTCATAAAGAGCAATATTGTCGGCAATGAGAATCTGGGTGTATATTTCTTCCTTGCTTTCGAAACAAAGATAAATCGATCCCTTGCTGACGTCCGCTTTCTCGGCGATATTATCAACCGTTACAGACTTGAAACCACGCTCAAAAAAGAGTTTTCTCGCTGCTTTCAAGATTGTATTTCGTCTGTTTTCTTTTTCTCTCTCTTTCTTCTTTCTTCTTTTTTCTTCCACGTCCAACCTGATTACCTTCATCCTTTTATATGATGAACAAAAAATGACCGGCGTTCAGAAATCTCTGGAACGTGCATAGATTAATATCAGAGCTGTGTCAAGAAAAAAGCAGAATATTAAATAATATTCTGCTTTTAAATATTTATTTTTGCAGGAATTAATTTAATTTTTCCAGTTCTTTGACAAGAGCCTCCAGCGGTGGTCGATGATTAATATCATGCACATCAATGTAACGAATAATCCCTTTTTTATCGATGATAAAAAGCGCTCTTTCGGAAACACCGTCGGAACGCAACACACCGAATTTTTCGGCTACAGCCCCATGCGGCCAGAAATCGGATAAAACTTCAAACCAGAGTTTTCCCATCTGGTTCGTCCAGGAAAAAAGGGTGGGAATGCTGTCAACGGTAATGCCCAGCATAACAGCATCATGACTTTCAAATAAATCCTGCACGATGTTATAGCCCGGCCACTGATCGGAGCAGACGGGTGTCCACGCCGCCGGAACAAAAGAAATCACGACATTTTTCTTCCCTTGGTAATCCTTGAGTGAAATCATTTTTCCGCTGACCGCCTTGAGCGTAAAATCCGGTGCTGCATCTCCTGCCTTTACCTTTAAGACACTGTCGCGAGGCTTTAATTCTCCCGGGTTATAAACGTTATTTTTATAGGCATCAGATAAAGCATAAACGTTGAATGCAAAAACACCAATCAATAAAATTGATAATAATATTTTTTTCATGAGGTACCCCTATTTTAATCCTGCTGATTTAACGATCTGACTGAGAAAAGCCTTGTTGTCTCCCAGCGCCCCTAATTTGGAATAAATAACATCAGCCTTTCGGCCTTTCAGTTTGACGACGATGAAATACGGCGTTCTCACCTGACCGATTGTCTTGTGCAGCTTAAAGTCTCCATCCGGAATCAAGGGAAATTCCACTTTGTATTTCTTTTTAAAAATATCGGTTTCATAAGCGGAATTATTTATCCCGATGCCGATAATCTTGATTTTGCCTTTCAGTTTGGGATTACTTTCAATCAACGAGTACAGATTATTCATATTCGGGGCTTCTCCCTGACAGTAGGGACAATACATACTGAATATTTCCACAATCACGACATCCGCCTTGACTTGATTGACTTTAAAAAATCCACTGCCGGACAATCCCAGATATTGCAGTTCGGCGGGGGCGGTTGGCTTCGCCAACTCGATCTCAGGGAAGGTTTCTCCTACTTGCGGAGGATTAACTTCAGCGAAGCAGACTGCCGCAATCAGAAATACGGCCACTGTTAAAACTGAAACTGCTGTTTTTCTTTTCATAATAAATCCTTTCCATCAAAATTAATTCGTTCTCATTGATGATTTAAAAATCACCCCACCATTTTTGTTTCTAATAACATATTTATTTATAAAATTTAAGCGCTATGAACAATAAATTATAGCTTGACTTTATCGGGTCTTGGATTTAAGTAAAATCCGGCGTCGTGAGAGATAAACGATGGAAAAAAGTTGAATTTAAACGTTTTAAGGTACAAGGTTAATCCGTCATAATCTTTAGAGTTTTGCAGATCTTCATCCTTTCCGGGTAATCTTATACATTCTTTAAAGTTTTACGGTTTTAAATTCTGTCATAGTTTTAATTCGACTGATAAAATTTATGAAAGGAGTTTGCACAACTATGCCGGAAGGAATTGTAAAATGGTTTAACGCCAAAAAAGGATTCGGCTTTATCAAGCAGGATGATGGCGGAGATGTTTTCGTTCATTTCAGTGCCATTCAGGCCGATGGTTTCAAGTCCCTGAATGAAGGACAGCGTGTATCTTTTGATATACAGCAGGGTAAAAAAGGCCAGGAAGCGGAAAACGTAAAGCCACTTTAATCTTAATCATATAAAAGATTCAACAACAAAAGCACTTCTGCATCAAAGACGGGAGTGCTTTTTTGATTATTATCATCGTCAAAAATCATCAAGGGCCGGACTCCGAAACCTTCAATATCCCTTGACAAAATCAAAAGATTTGAGTTAGTGCTTTTTAGTTTTTACAGATATTCTTAATCATTCAGAACCCCGATTAACGGGATGAATTCGTTAACGTAAAAATTTTCTGCAACTCTTTTCAGTACCCCCCTCGCGAGGTAGAAAAGCGCAGAAATAATGACTAACTTACTAACAATATGAGAGGTTTAATGGTGTATTTCTCCAAAGAAATGCAAGAGACTTCTTTGAAACTGACACAGAAATGGGAAGAAGAAGTTCAAAAGGCTTTAAAAAATAATCCGGATCAGAAAGAGCGCTTTTCCACCGTCTCGGACACGGAAATCAAAAGGCTCTATACCCCGGAAGATATTAAGAATACCAATTTCGCAGAAGACATCAGCGTGCCCGGTGAATTTCCTTATTTGCGTGGTATCCAGGTTACCGGATACCGGGGACGGTACTGGACGTTTCGTATGTTTTCAGGCATGGGCAGCGCGCACGACACCAATCAGCGCTGGAAAATGCTGCTTCGGGAAGGACAGACCGGCCTGAGCACGGCCTTCGATTTCCCGACGCTGATGGGGTATGACAGCGATTCACCCAAAGCACTGGGTGAGGTGGGTAAATGCGGTGTGGCCATCGACACGCTGGAAGATTTCCTGGTGCTGATGGAAGGCATCCCGCTGGCAGATGTCACCACGTCCATGACCATCAATCCTCCGGCAACCGTTTTGTGGGCGATGTACTGCGCGGCAGCGGACATTAAAGGCGTGCCACTTAACAAAATCGGTGGCACCATCCAAAACGACATGCTCAAGGAATTCATCGCGCAAAAGACTTTTATGTGTCCGCCGGAACCTTCCGTAAAACTGATCAGTGATACCGTTGAATTTGGCACCAAGTATGTTCCGCGCTGGAATACCATCAGCATCAGCGGTTATCACATCCGTGAAGCCGGAGCCACCGCCGTTCAGGAATTGGCTTTCACTATTCGTGACGGCATCGAATATGTGCAAGACGTCATCAGTCGTAAGAACATGAATGTTGACGACTTCGCTCCGCGACTGTCTTTTTTCTTTAATTCGCATATCGACTTCTTTGAGGAAATCTGCAAACTGCGCGCGGCCCGCCGTATCTGGGCCAAAATCATGCGTGACCGTTTTCAGGCGAAAAATCCTCGCTCCATGTGGCTGCGCTTCCATACACAGACAGCAGGGTGCTCTTTGACAGCACAGCAGCCATACAATAATGTTGTTCGCACAACCGTGGAAGCACTGGCGGCTGTATTGGGCGGTACGCAGTCGCTTCATACCAACTCGTTGGATGAGGTTCTCTGTCTGCCTTCCGAGCATGCCGTGGAAATCGCTCTGCGCACCCAGCAGATTTTAGCCGAAGAAACGGGGGTGGCCAATACCATTGATCCCCTGGCCGGTTCCTACTTTATCGAGTCGCTCACCAATGAAATGGAAGAAAAAGCATGGGAATATATTCACAAGATTGATGAGATGGGCGGGATGATTGCCGCAATTGAAGCAGGTTTCCCGCAGATGGAAATATCCGAGGCTGCTTACAGATTTCAGAGACAGTTGGATGCGAACGAGAAAATCATGGTGGGAGTCAACAAATACGCAACCGACGCCACACATCCGATTCCGCTTGTTGATATTGATGAAAAGGTTGGTGAAGAACAGATCAAAAGACTTAAGGAAGTGCGCCGCAAACGAGATAACAAAGCGGTTAAAACATCGCTGGACAATATCAGAAGCGCCTGCAAAAAAGGCGATAATGTCATGCCGCCCTGTATTGACGCGGTGAAAAATATGGCCACGTTGCAGGAAATTTGCGACGTTTACAGGGAAGTTTATGGAGAATATCGCGATCCTGGACTGTACTAATGACACTCGCTGATAATGAGACAAGCTGAAATCGAGCGAAGCGAGATTGAGCCGTAAGTCGAACTATCCTAGGAGCGAAGCGACGTAGGAAAACGAGCTTAGCGAAGTTTGAAGCGTAAGTGGAATTATCCCCTGAGCGAAGCGAATGGGGATTGTGGAATAAAATTCCAAACCCGTTATTTAAGGAGATTTTTTATGACGGAAAGAACAATTCGCGTGATGGTTGCCAAACCGGGACTGGATGGCCACGACCGTGGTGCCCGAATTCTCGCCCGTTGTTTCCGCGATGCCGGATTTGAAGTGGTTTACACGGGCTGTCATCAGACGCCCGAACAAATCGCGGCTTCCGCCATTCAGGAGGACGTAGATGTGGTTGGTTTGAGCTGCCTTTCCGGTGCGCATCGTGCACTTTTCCCGAAGGTTGTCGAACTTTTGCGTGAAAAAGGAGCAGGCGACATTACCGTCATCGGCGGCGGCATTATTCCCGAACAGGACTTTTCAATGCTCTATGAGTCGGGCATCAAGGCCATCTTTACTCCCGGCGCTTCACTCGATTCTATTGTGGAATGGATAAAAACAAACATCAAACCTCACTAAACGTTTGCAACGGCGGATAAATGGATACTACGATCAAAAAAATCTGTGCCGGTGACATTCGCACCGCTTCCCGCCTAATTCGGGATATCGAAGACAAACTTCCCGATGCCAAGGCGAAAATCAAAAAACTTTACACCCATACCGGCAAATCTTTCATCATCGGCATCACCGGCGCGCCCGGCGCGGGGAAAAGCACGCTCACCGATGCATTGATTTCCGAATTCAGAAAGATGAACAAAACAGTGGGCGTGCTGGCTGTCGATCCGACCAGTCCTTTCACCGGTGGCGCGATTCTGGGAGATCGGATCCGGATGCAGCGCCATGCCGAGGATACCGGCGTGTTTGTGCGGTCGCTGGCCACCCGCGGCGCGCTGGGAGGGCTGTCACAGGCCGCCGGCAATGCGATTCATGTCATGGAAGCGATGGGCAAGGATATTATTATTGTAGAAACTGTTGGCATCGGCCAGCAGGAAATTGATATCATCAATCATGCTCACACCGTGCTGGTCGTGCTGGTTCCGGGAATGGGCGACGAGATTCAAACCATGAAGGCCGGTCTGATGGAAATCGCCGATGTCTTTGTCATCAATAAAGCGGACCGCGCCGGTGCCCGACAGTTGCAGACGGAACTTTCTTCCATGCTCAATCTTTCTCCAAAAACGGCCGATGGATGGAAGCCGCCGATCGTCATGGTGGGCAATGCTTTTGAACCGGCCACTTTTAATCAAAATACAGCCGAACTCGCGCAAAAAATAGGAGACCATCGCCTCTATCTGCAGCAAAGCGGTCAACTCACCGAGAGAATGCATCGTAAGGCCATGACGGAAATCAAAGATGCCCTGACCTCCTGTCTTATGGAACCGGTAATGCATTCGCTGGTGACGGATGGTGAACTGGAGAAGATTGCAGAAAAAATCAAAAACAGAAAATCCGATCCCTACACCGTAGCGGAAGAAATCACGGAAAAATTTTTCCAAAAACAGGCTAAAAAATGACTATTGTAAAAAGTAAAAAAACCCCTGCTGTTAAAGTCAGCGGAAAGAAACCTCCAGTCCCCAAAACAGCCAGGAAAACTGTCGGACAAAAAAACAAAGGGCTGGTCATCGTCATCACCGGCAACGGCAAGGGGAAGACGACCGCCGCCTTTGGTCAGGCGCTGAGGGCTATCGGACAGGGGTATAAGGTGTTTGTGATACAATTTATGAAGGGCAGAAAATACGGCGAATTCATTGCCGCAGAAACCTATCTTCCCAACTTAACCATCAAAACTTCCGGACTGGACAGCTTTGTCATGCGTGACAACCCCGCCGCCATAGATATCGAAATGGCTCAAAAAGGCCTGGATGCAGCACGCAAGGCCATCAAGAGCGGCAAGTACGACATGGTCATCCTGGATGAAATCAATGTCGCACTGTATTTCAAACTTATCCAGTTAAGAGACGTGGTGGACATGATCAAACACAAGCCTGCCGGGCTTGACGTGATTTTAACCGGCCGTTACGCGCCCCTTGAAATCATTAAGCTTGCCGACACTGTCAGTGATGTTCAGGAAGTGAAACATCACTACAATGCCGGCATCAAAGACCGCGCGGGAATCGAATATTAATCCATTTACTTTTCAAATCTTATTATTTGCAAACCTTGCTTTTAAGCTTTCCGGAGGACGTATTATCGACAATCTTGTCCCACTTGAACAACGATTCAGGTGCCGAAAAAAGGGCCTTTTTTTCTTTGTCGTAAATAGTCATCGCATTGATTTTGAACTTATTATTCTTGCAATCAACATCAACAAGCAATGCGCTAAAGTTTAACAGATCCGGACTTTGAGGTGCTGCATTTTTTTGTGTCAGTTGATAAAAGTCTTTTGCTTTTCCTTCTTTATTGTATACTTTTATCGTCCAGACACTGAAAATATTATCTCCTGTTTTTTTGATACTGTTTTTTTCGTAATATCTGTTTCCTGTTTTCGCCACGTCATAAAGAACCCATTCTTCCGCCCATGCTTGAGTCGCAAACAGAAAAAAGAACAATAAAAAAACCACCCTTTGAACATTCTTGATTTTCATTATATATCCTCCTGACAATTATTATATTAAAATAGATGTTCAATTTTGATGTTCATATATATGAACATTTTCTTTTTTTAAAGAAAAAAATGCGACTCCTCATGATTATAGTGAGTTGCAGATTTTCTTTTGTTGGAAAAGTGCTTATGGATCGTATTTTAGCGTTTTTTCTTCAAAGGTGTTTATTAACTGAATTTCGGAGGATCTAGATGTAACTATAATCCTTGAGATATGCTTAATGACAAAACTTCAAAAAAGATATAATGAAAAACATTTTTAATTCAACGTAACGGAGAATGTTTATGTTTACATGGTTAACAAATCCCGAAGCATGGATTGCGCTGGCGACCCTGACTTCCCTGGAGATAGTGCTGGGCATTGATAACATCATTTTTATTTCCATCCTCGTCAGTAAACTGCCCGGGAATAAACAAAACTTTGCCCGCAGCGCAGGACTGATGCTGGCGATGCTGTCGCGACTGGCTCTTTTGTTTTCCATCTTCTGGGTTATCAAGCTGACTGCGCCCTGGTTTACCATATTCGGTCAGGAAATTTCGGGACGTGATATTATTCTGATCGGCGGTGGTCTGTTCCTGCTGGCTAAAGCGACGCATGAAATTCACGGCAGTCTGGAGGGAAGTCAGGAGGAAACGCCCAAACTTATTTCATCCAGTGTGGCCGCCGTCCTGATTCAGATAGCACTCCTGGACATTGTCTTTTCGCTGGATTCTGTCATCACCGCTGTCGGTCTCGCTCAGGAGATTTCCATCATGGCGATTGCCATTGTTTGTGCCGTCGGTGTAATGCTTTTTGCCGCCAAACCCATCAGCAAATTCGTGGATGATCATCCGACCATAAAAATACTGGCGCTTTCCTTTCTTCTGCTGGTCGGCGTGACACTGGTCGCCGAAGGATTTGACGTTCATGTTCCCAAAGGCTACATCTACTTTGCCATGGCGTTTTCCGTGGGTGTGGAAATGCTCAATCTGCGCATGCGTAAAAAACAAATGAAGCCGGTAAAATTGCACAAAACCGTATATACACCGCAGCAATAAAATGTGGCAGGAATGGACGATCTTTCAGACAGTTTAGCCCGTACACCCTGTTATGATATGGTAATAAAAAGCCTCCGTTTCTTTTGTCTGGAAGCGGAGGCTTACATTTATGAACAATCCACAAGCAACGTTTTTCGCCCGTGAGATTCAGTTTGCTTTTTTAAAGAAAACAGTCAAGTCTTCCGCCATGATCCGGACTTCAATCCTTTTTTCTTCTAACAGGACATTTCTATTTTGGTAAAAACAGGACATTCCTAAATTGGCTGGACAGGGGCGATTATATCCTTGACATAAAAGAGGGGACTTCTTATACTCCGATACCTGTTCCGGCAGGCGTGCAGGGGCCGGTCGTTTTTATAATATTGAAATAGTTGAATATTTTGGCCGCCGGGCCATTAAAATACATTTAAAAAAGAGAGGGAAAACATATGTCTATCATGAACTGGACTAAAGATGAAACCGTAGCAATTATAACCATGACCAATGGTGAAAACAGGCAGAATCTGACATTTTCCAAAACATTAAACGCGATGCTGGATGAAATCATCGCGGATAAAACGATAACCGCTCTGATTATCACTTCCAATGACCCGAAGAATTTTTCGCAGGGCATCGATGTTGAGTGGATTATGGGACAGATGCAGAAAGATGAACATCAGCCGGTGACAGATTTCATCAACGAAATGGATACGGTCTTTAAAAAGCTGCTTCTTTATCCGATACCGGTTATCGCGGCCATCAATGGACATGCTTTCGGCAATGGTTCAATTGTCGCCTGTGCCTGCGACTTCCGCTTCATGCGTTCAGATAAAGGTTTCTTCTGCTTCCCGGAAGTCAACATCAGTATTCCTTTCCGGTGGGGCATGAACGCGTTTGTGAAGAAAGCCATTCCCATGCACATTCTGTCGCAGATGCAACTGACCGGTAATCGTTTCACTGCGGCCGAGCTTGAGAAACACAATATTATTGTGAAAGCCTGCGCCAATCAGGACGAGCTGATGGCCACCGCGATAGCTTTTGCCAAAACCTTCCAGAAAAAACGAACCATTTTCGGCGAACTGAAAAGGAGACTGTACGCTGATATTATCAAAGTTCTGGATGATGACTATATGCCCCCAACGTCAAAGATTACTTCTCTGGTGATGATGGATTAGCACTAAACACGTTAGAACCGTTTAAAGAGGTATAAAAATGAAAACAGCCATTACCGAAATGTTCGGCGTAAAATATCCCATTATCTGCGGCGCCATGATGTGGCTTTGCAAACCGACGCTTTGCGCCGCGGTATCCAACGCCGGCGGCCTCGGCAACCTGACAGCCGGCAATTATCCCACGGAAGAAGAGTTCCGGGCAGCCATCCGGGCAACCCGAAAGCTGACGGATAAACCTTTTATGGTGAACGTTACCATTCTGCCCTCGGTGCATATCACGGCGGAACATCATAAAATGTATTTGAAAGTCTGCGCGGAGGAAAAAGTTGCCGGTCTGGAAATATCCGGAACCCCCTTGGACAAGGCGGTGGGAAAGGAATTTATAGACATTCTGAAAAAGGCCGGTGTGAAACTGTTCCACAAGGTGGGATCGGTGCGTCATGCCGTGCACGCGGAAAAAGCCGGCTATGACGGGATTTATGCCGCGGGCATTGAAGAAGGCGGTCATCCGCTCAATGATGACGTAACGACGATGGTGCTCACGCCGCGCATAGCCGAGACCGTGAAAATACCGGTGGTGACTGTCGGCGGTGTAGCTGATGGACGAACATTGGCAGCGGCACTGGCGTTGGGCGCTCAGGGCGTGATGATGGCCACCCGTTTTGTCGCCACGAAAGAATGCGAGGTTCACGATAATATCAAGCAGGAAATCCTCAGACGTCAGGAATTCGAAACAGCGCTGATCTGCAAATCCATCGGCTTGCAGGGCCGGGCAATCAAAAACAAATTGGTGGAAGAAGTTTTAAATGTGGAATCGACAGGCGGCGGACTGGAAAAACTTATTCCGTTGATTGCGGGTGACCGGGTCAGGAAGGCTTGGGAATCCGGCAATGTTGATGATGCTCCCATGATGATGGGGCAATCGGTCGGTCTGATTAAAGATATTCCCACCTGCAAAGAGCTTTTGGAAAGGCTTGTCGCCGAAGCGAAGGCAGATATTGAACGCGTGAAAAATATTTTTTAAGTTATTACATGCAAGGAGAGCCTTGCATCATTCTCTATAAAAGTATGATTGAGCAGCGCTATGCTTACAATAAATTTTTCAGAAAAGGATGCAAATGATCGAAGTACAAAACGTCAGCAAGAATTACCACCAGGGGCAACAGGAAATATGCGCGCTTCATAATATCTCTTTAAAAATAGAAAAGGGCGATTTTCTTTCCATCATGGGACCAAGCGGTTCCGGGAAAAGCACTCTCTTGAATCTTATCGGGGGCTTAGACCAACCGAGCAATGGAAAAATCTTTATTGACGGCCAGCCGATTCACGGAATTTCCGACAATGAGCTGACGCTGATTCGACGCAAAAGGGTCGGGTTCATTTTTCAGTTTTTTAATCTGCTCCCGATTCTGAATGCGTTAGAAAATGTAAGCCTGCCGCTTCTGCTGGATGGTGTACCGATTTCACGAATCAAAGAAAAAGCCTTTCACCTTTTGGAAAAAGTCGGATTGGGAGCCCGCGCGGACCATCGCCCGGAACAGCTTTCAGGCGGGGAAATGCAGCGCGTCGCCATCGCCCGTGCACTGATTACCGATCCCGCCGTTCTGCTGGCCGACGAACCCACCGGCAATCTTGATTCACACATCAGCGAGGAAATTCTCGCGTTGCTGAAAAATCTGAACCAGGCCGGTCAAACCATTGTCATGGTCACACATGATTCCAAGGCCGCCTCTTACGGCAAACGCATTATCCGGCTCAAGGACGGAAGCATTACGGAAGACATTTCCTTTTCTGAGAGCGCCGCATGAATTTTTGGAATTTGCTGCGACATATCACTCTGAAGCATTTCCGGCTGCGCAAAGCTCAGATATTCATGGCCGCTGCCGGAATCTGCCTGGGCGTAACCGCTATCGTATCCATCGGCATGATCAACAAGAGTGTTCTTTTCTCTTTTGAAGATTCCTTCAACCGCGTGACCGGCAAAGCCAAACTACAGATCACCGGTGCCCAGTCGGGGTTTCCCGAGACTCTTGTCGAAAAGGTTCAGGGCGTTGAGGGGGTGGAGTATGCCGTACCGGTCATCGAAACGGACGGCCTGCTCGTGGATGGCAAGGAACGGGCTATCATGATTATGGGCGTCGATGTGCTGGTGGACGCTCAGGTGCGGGAATACAGTCTGACCGGTGACAGCGCGGACGTCCCCGATCCACTTCTTTTTCTGGCCAAACCCGATTCCATTCTTGTAACCAAAACGATGGCGGAACGGGAAGGCTTTGTCATCGACCAGAAGATTCAGGTGCAGACCGTCGATGGAATCAAAACGTTGCGGATCCGCGGGATTCTGAACCCCGAAGGTCCCGCCAAAGCCATGGGCGGTAATATGGCCATTATGGATATTTTTGCCGCGCAGATGGCATTCGGTAAAGACGGACGCGTCGATAGAATTGATGTCAGCCTTCGGGAAGGCACAGATTTGGATACGGTCCGTAAGGCTATTGCTGACGCCCTGCCTCAGGGATACATGGTGGACACGCCCGTCGGCAGAACCAGGCAGGTCGAGGAAATGATCGCGAGGTTTCAAAAAGGTTTGGACCTCATCAGCTATCTTTCCATCTTTGTCGGCATGTACCTCATCTACAACGCCGTTTCTATTTCCGTGGTCAATCGCAGAAAAGAAATCGGCATCCTGCGGGCGCTGGGCTGCTTCAGACGAGACATCATCCTGCTGTTTCTGGGCGAAATTTTAATCATATCCATTATCGCATCTTTATTAGGAGTTGGTCTGGGGCTGCTGCTGGCTGATTCTCTCGTCGGCGCTTTCGGCAAAGTTGTTTCGGAAACCTATGTGCGTACCTCGGTCAGCGGCATTCATTTTACCTGGTTTTATCCCGTGCTGGGTTTGGTGAGCGGCATCGTTGCCAGTCTCACGGCGGCTCTTTTCCCCGCGCGGACGAGCAGTCTTATTTCACCTGTTTCCGCGATACGTTCCGTTCCCTATGCCGAAGAAAAATTTTACACGACCAGGCGTCTGAATACCGGAGGTGTTTTATGCCTGATCCTTGCCGGCGTCATTTTTTCCGTGTACAAATTTACCGGAGATTCTCCCCTGACGAAAAATGTAACGCTTTTGATTATCGCCCAGCTCATGGTCGCCGTCGGCATATCTCTTTTTACACCGGCGTTTCTCAAAGGATTTGTGAATGTATTCAACCGTTTCTTTTCATCGCATTTCGGAGCGGCAGGAAGGTTGGCCGGCCTCAACCTCCGGAAGAATTTGATCAGGAACTCTGTTGCTGTTGCCGCTGTTTTTTTTGGCATTTCGGTCTTTGTCGCCAGCGTCGGCTTTACGCACAGCATCAAGCAATCGGTGGTCAAGTGGCTGGATTCCATGATTATCGGAGATATCATTGTCACCTCCGGGCATCCGGGTTCCAGTGCCAATGCCCACAGCATTCCCATGCCGGTAGAAATGGCATCACAATTGGAGAAAGTGCCCGGTGTTCAACGTGTGGCACCGTGGCGCAGGGTTTTCATGAACTACAACGGCAGACGCGTGCTGCTTTCCGTTGCGTCTTTAGCCCGATATCCCGAGCATAGAAACACTAACACAAAACAAGTTTCAAACGGCGTTCCAGCGAAAGACACCGTGGTCGTCAGCGAACCGTTTGCCGCCATCTTTAAGGTAAAAAAGGGTGATGTGATCACGCTTCCGACACCATCAGGACTGGTCAAATTCGCCGTGGCAGGAATAGTGGTGGATTACTCGAGTGACGCCGGAGTCATCGGAATGGATATTCCTACGTATCAGCGCCATTGGGGTGATAGACTATGCAATTCATTTTTCCTGGCCGTTCATCCCGGAACGGATGTGAAGAAAGTTTGTGAGGAAATTCAGAGCCGTTTCGGTGTCGATCGCAAACTTTATGTTCTCTCTTCACTTGAATTCAAGGAAGAAATACGAAAAATTCTGGATGATATGTTTTTCTTCAACTATACTTTGAACATTATTACATTGACGATTGCCTGTCTGGGTATTATTGTTGCCCTGCTGGCATCGGTCATGGAACGAACGCGAGAAATCGGTACGCTGCGCGCCATTGGTACAATGAGAAGGCAAATATACGGGGTCATCATCCTGGAGTCGATACTGATGGGGATAGCTGGCGGTATTCTCGGATCAGTGGCCGGGATATTTGCCGGGTGGGTAAGCCTGGAAGGATTTTTTTCCGCCAATTACGGATCGGCCGCCCAGTATTATCTGCCCTGGAGTTCTATCATGATGGTGCTGCTCCTTTCAGCCGTTCTCGCCGCTTTATCCGGGATGGTCCCGGCGCAAAAGGCGGCAAAAACTAATATCGTGGAGGCTTTATCCTATGAATAAAAAATGTACTTTCCTTTTCATATTTATCCTGGTGTTTTTCTTGTTACCCTGTGCCTACGCCATGAACGGGCGTGATGTTTTTGAAAAGGTACAGGAGGTACGCAATAAAAAGCTGGATCAGAAGGTTGACGCGACGATGATTCTCTTTGACAAGGGAGGGGGGAAACGCACGCGAACCCTTACCATGTACAGCAAGGATGCTTCGCCGGAAGCGTACAAGATTCTCATCGTTTTTAATTCGCCGGCAGATCTCAAGGGTGTCGGATTTTTGCTGCACGCGCATACATTTGCCAATCGCGATCTCTGGGCCTACTTTCCGGAATACAAGCGCATCCGGCGCATTCCCACATCTTCGCAGGATGATTCCTTTTTCGGATCGGACTTCTCCTACGATGACTTGAGCGGCCCGCCCGAACTCAACGATTATTCGTTTAAAATACTGCGCGAGGAAGTTCTGGACGGTAAATCGTGTTACGTCATTGAAGTCATACCCAAAAAACCGCGCAAATATACAAAGTATATCACGTGGGTTGCCAAAAACCTCTGGGTGCCGACCAAAGTTGAATACTACCGTGACAATGAATTATACCGTTCCGGAACATTCAAAGATATCCGTGTGATTGACGGAATCCCGACGCCCTTCGAACTGGAAATGGCCAATTTTAAGACCAGGCACCGGACAGTTTTGACGATTCAAAACATTACTTACAGCACCAAATACCCCAATGACCTTTTTACGCAGCGGTCGCTGGAGCGTGGCGCGAAGTAACAGGAAGCATCCTGAACATTTTTAAAGTGAGCCGACGTATTGCAAAGGCTTCCGTTACCCGGAGGAACGATCATGAAAAGAACATTGATGGTTGTATTTCTTCTCTTGACATTTTCCGCAGTCAGTTTTGCGGAGGATTTTCTTTCCGTTTCCGGCAGACTGGATTTGCGTGGTGTTCTGCCCCTGCAAGACACAGACCTGGAACCGGAATACCCGAGTCTGCTGGGAAGATTGAAAGTTGATACAACGCCTCCGAACTGGCGTTTGCATATGTGGCTGGAAGGCGGATGGGACGGCAGCGTTGATTTACCCGTAAAAGATCATGGTGTCATCAAGTCGTGGGACAAGGTTTACCAGAGTATCACCCCTTTTCTGGAATTTAAGGAAATTTACGGATCCTATTCGAATGATTTTCTCGAACTTCGCGCCGGTATTCAGCGATTTTCCTGGGGCAGACTGGACGAATATCCGATTAACGATCTTCTCAACCCGTGGGATTACACACAATTTCTCATAAAATCCCTGGAGAACAGAAAAATAGGCGTCCCTTCCCTGTCCGCGCGTCTGAACAAAAATGACTGGAATCTGGAGTTGGCGTGGGTGCCCGTCCTCGTTCCCTATCGACTGCCTCTTTTAACAGAACGCTGGTCGGTCTTTCCAGAAATCATTTCGATGACCAAAGATTATGACGCGGAAATCATCAATCAAGAACCTGATCTTGATGCGAGCTCCTTCGAGAACAGCTCCGTGGGCTTACGCATTCAAAATTCAGGCACTGTGGACTGGGGCTTAACGTTGTTTCACGGTTATGATCTCCATCCCGTTTTTAAAACCACGTACGGAGGAGTTTACTATGAATCCGGAAAGGTTATTATTTATCCGGGCGCAGAACCTGATTTTCACAAGATGTCCTCGATCGGCGTGGATGCAGCGTTTGTCAGGGGAGACTGGAGCATCCGCGCTGAAGCGGCCTATGCGATCGGCCGCTACTTTAACACCAAATACGAATTGTGGGGATACCCGGACGAGCCCGCTCTGGGAATTTTTGAGCTGAATCCCAACACATATAAAAGTGACGCCGTCGCCTACGGCATCGGGGTTGATTACCGGTTGTTCGAGGATTGTCTGCTCATCATGCAGGCCCAGCAAACCCTGATTACCGACAGGCCGGACACGCTTTACGACCGGAAATTCGAAACCCTGCTCTGGGCTCATCTGAGAAATAACTTTATGAATCAGAAAATCGAGACCAACCTGAACATGGCTTGGAATCCGGAGCACGGCGACACCATGGTCAGAGCCGATTTGTGGTATGTATTCACGGATTCGTGGAAAGTGGGCGTAACGGCTGTTTCCTTTGACGGCCCGTCACAGTCCCTGTTCGGCCGGTACGCCCATAATGATCAGGTGGAAATGGATGTTGTTTTCTCCTGGTGAGAAAACGTTGTGATAAAAAACCTTCATTGTAAACCATTAAAGCGACGACAAGGATGGAATTTATGAAACGACTGGCATTGATAAAAAAGTTTTTTTTACTGGGACTGAGTGTCATTTTTTTATTCGCCTGCAGTCAGGGAGGTGACTCTTCCTCAGCATCAGATCATAACGCGTCACCCGACAATTCGAACGTTTACCTGGTAGAATCAACCAGTCTTGGAAAAGTTTCTGCCGATAGCATCAGAAAGACGGCTCTGGACGCAGGGCTTCCCGTACAGGCAATCGCGTTTATGAAACACTCCATTAAATTATTCAAAATAACCTATCGAACGACCTATAAAGGACAATCCATTTTAGCATCAGCCCTGATCACCTATCCAATAGCGGTTCCCGATCCCATGCCTTCCATGATTGTCGGAAATATACAAACTTTCGCGGACAGGTATGCACCTTCCGAATTTAATTTGTCGGATATTTCCACATCTTTTGCGGCTATTGCTGCTTTGGCGGGATCTGCGGGCTATTACACGTTAGTACCCGACATGATCGGTTCCGGTGTATCGAAAGATATCATATATCCGATGAGAAATTCTGAACATGCGGCCAAGACGATGATTGACCTAATCCGTGCCGGCGACGAGTTTATCAAGGCGAAAAAAATAAAGGTAAACGGCAAAAAATTCATTGCCGGCTATTCCGAGGGTGGTTACATAGCGATGGCGACACTGAAAATGATCGAGGAAAGACCCATTGAGGGCATTAACATTACAGCAACTGCCGTAGGGGCGGGTGGTTACAATCTGGTAAGGCTTTTAAATAAAGCCATTATGGAAGGTGACGGCACCTATCCTTCCCCCTGTTTCCCGGTATCGCTCATCTATTCCTATAACGTGTTTTATGAGTGGGGGCGGCCTCTGTCTGATTTTTTTCAAGAACCCTATGCCGGCAGAATACCGGATTTGCTCAGTGGTCAATTTACAAGCGATGAGATTGATGCGCAACTGACATATAGCCTGAATAGCCTGCTTAATCCGGTTTTTGTGGACAATCTCAAAAACAACAATGAACCTGCTTTGATAAACGCGTTGAGCGAAAACAGCGTGGACAACTGGACGCCTCAAGGCAAACTCATGATATTTCACAACGTGAATGATCCGTTAATACCCTTTTCCGATTCCTTGGCAACGTATAATACAATGTTGTCCAACGGAGCGCAGAATTTAATTTTCAAAGACACCGACAAAATCGAAAGCCATCGGGATTCAGCAACAGAATTTTTGATTATGGCAAGTTTATGGTTTGAGAGCATGAATCAATAAAGGGCTTAAGCGATCATCGCCCAAGCCCTTGATTTTAAATGGCTGGGGAAACAGGATTCGAACCTATATAAACGGAGTCAGAGTCCGTTGTCCTACCGTTGAACGATTCCCCAGCAAGGTCTCTGATATAACTCCTGTTTGGAGTTATCTTTAAAGCGGCGAGAATATAATGCGATTGATTTCTTATGTCAATCAATTTTCTTCAGAAATTTACACATTTTATCCCGTCCAGGACAGCACGTTTTTATTTTCCAATATATGAAAGATTATCAATATTTATATGAACTTTGATGATTTTTTTTGCAGCATACCCCGTCCTGAAAAGGCCCTGATGCTTCAGGACATGAATGCTCTCAAGAAAATTTTCACACCGGTGAATCTGCTGCGGGCAATATTATGTTTTGTGTTGTTCTATTTAATCTTTTTACTGGCGGCGCATTTTTCCTGGTGGATTTTAATCGAAAAGGCCCGCATAGAAATCAAATCTCTGGATGCCCGGTCCTGGCCAAAATTCATTGTTGCTTTTGTTTTATTCTTTGCACCCCTGATCTATATTTTTTGCAGTCTGCTGAACAAAAAATTTATAGTCATTCAGTTACCCAAACTTGTCCTTTATATGGGCGCCACTTTTTTCGGAGCGATGTGGTATGAAATCATTCTGGACACTTTTTTTGTAAAGGTTTCCGGACAACCGGGATGGCTTTACAAAATCTGGCCGATGTATCACGGTTATACCTCCGGCGTGGGCATGGTGATGTGGCCGCTCTACGGATTTTTTATCTATTGCATGAACAGCGCCATCGAAACGAATCCCAAATTCATCAATTTGAATAACGGATCAGCCAAGGCTTTTCTTTTCGCGATCGATGCCATGGCGCTGGAGATTCTGGTCAACTGCTTTTCAATCGTGTTTTTCCACACCTATCTTTTTTATTATCTGCCCGGCGATCTGATGCACTTTACAACCATTCAGATTTTTATTCCTTATTTGTTCGCGTGCAGTCTGGGCGCGGCGTTTTCATGGTTTCTCAACAGTTTGAAAAAAAATCACTTCATGATCGGCCTCACTTTTTATCTGGCCGGCGTCGTGAGTCTGCTTTGGATCGGATAATCCTTTAAAAAAGTGTAACGCGAAAAAAATCAGGTTCTTAAAATGAATTAAGAACCTGAAAAGATTGAAAAGGGATTTCCGTTTGTCCAGATTTTAATTACCGGCATTCGGTGCAGATTTTAAGCTCTTCCAACGGCGTTCCGGTTTTCTTGCTGATGAATTTTAATTGATCTACCGGCGCGAAGAATTTGCCGCATTTTGTGCAGGCCTGCATCTTGAAGGTACGACCCCAGATTTTGCGCTTGTCTTCAGTAGAGGTCATTTCGATATGGCCGGTGGGGCAGACATAAACGCACGCGCCGCAACCGATACAGACATCCGATTTTTCATTGTAGGGCGTGCCGACGGTTTTATGAGGTCCTCGGGCGAAAAGACCGATGGCACTGACGCCGACAACTTCTTCACAAACACGGACACAGGAACGGCATAAGATACATTTGCCTTTGTCGGTATCGGCAACAAATCGGGACTGGGGTTCGACACCAAGTTCTTTGGCCAGTTTCTGCAGAACATCCGATTCGGGACAGCGCGCCAAGAGCAGTTCCATGACCAGACGCCGCACATTCAGCACGCGGTCGCTTTTGGTATTGACAACCAGGCCGTCCTCGACACCATAGAGACAGGAGGTAACGATTCTGGTCCGGTTTCCTTTTTTAATTTCCACCACGCACAAACGGCATGCGCCGGAACGGCTGACAGCCTCATGCGCGCACAGCGTGGGTATTGATATGCCCGCGCCACGAATGGCTTCCAAAAGCATTGTCCCTTTCGGCGCCGATATATTTTTTCCATCAACAGTCAGATTTACCATGGTTTATCCTACCTTTATTTCACAATGATTGAATCAAATTTGCAGCTTTCGATACAGGCACCGCAACGGGTGCATTTTTTGTCATCAATTACATGAGCTTTCTTCTTTTCACCGGTAATGGCCTGAACTGGACATACCTTGATACAGGCGCCGCAGCCGGTACATTTTTCCGCATCGATGCTGTAGGTTATCAGTGCCTTGCAGACACCGGCCGGACAACGGTGTTCTTTGATGTGTGCTTCATACTCATGCCGGAAATATTTAATGGTGCTCAAGACCGGGTTGGGAGCGCTGCCGCCCAGCGCGCAAAGCGAACCGTCCGCCACGCCGGTGGCTATTTTTTCCAGGAGTTCGACATCTCCCTCCTGACCTTTGCCGGCGCAGATATCATCGAGAATTTCCTTCATCCGGCGAACACCTTCACGACAGGGAACGCACTTACCGCAGGATTCCTCTTCCAAAAAGGTGGTAAAATATCTGGCGACGTCCACCATACAGGACGTGTCATCCATAACAATCATACCGCCGGAACCCATCATGGAACCGACTTCGTAGAGTTTGTCGAAATCGACCGGCAAATCGAGCAGGCTTTCCGGAATACATCCGCCGGAAGGACCGCCGGTCTGCACGGCTTTGAACTTGCGTCCCTTGGGAATGCCGCCGCCCATATCGTAGATGATTTCGTACAGGGTTGTGCCCATGGGCACTTCAATGAGGCCGGTGTTGTTGATCTTGCCCACCAGCGAGAATATCTTGGTGCCCTTGGAACCTTCCGTGCCGATGGAAGCGTACCAGTCCGCCCCCTTGTTAATGATCAGAGGAACATTGGCCCATGTTTCCACGTTGTTGAGCACGGTGGGTTTATCATAAAGTCCTTTTTCCACGGCATGAACATACTTGGCGCGCGGTTCACCGGCACGTCCTTCAATCGAAGCAAACAATGCGGATGATTCACCGCAGACAAACGCGCCGGCTCCTTTATTAATCTTGATATCAAATGAAAAATCAGTGCCCAGAATGTTTTTACCCAGAAGGCCTCTTTCTCTCGCGGCTTCAATGGCCAGCGTCAGATGCGTCACCGCCAGTGGATATTCGTTTCTGACGTAAATATAACCCTGACTGGATCCGACAGCGTAAGCACCGATAATCATTCCTTCGATCACACTGTGCGGATTGCCTTCCATCAAACTTCTGTCCATGTAGGCGCCGGGGTCGCCTTCGTCACCGTTGGCAATGACATACTTGGGATCGCCGTGTGCCTTGCGAACGCCTTCCCATTTGACCGCGGCATGGAATCCGCCGCCGCCACGACCGCGCAATCCCGCCTTTTTCACTTCGTTGATGACCTGCTCCGGTGTCATTTCGGAAAGAACCTTGGCCAGTGCCTGATAGCCTTCAATCGCCAGGTAGTCGTCAATTTTGGTCGGATCGATCATGCCGTTTTTGCCGAACACGACGCGCAGCTGTTTCTTATAAAAGGGAAGATCTTCTTCCCGGAAAAGCGTTTTCTGCGTTTCCGGATGACGGTAAAATAGTCTGCTGATCACTTCGCCCTTGGCCACGGTCTTGGAAACGATTTCCGGCACATCTTCGACTTTTACGGACTGATAAAAATATTTATGGGGATGGATGACGGTCATGGGACCTTTTTCGCAAAAGCCCAGGCAACCAGTCGCCACAACCTCTGCCTTTATGTTCTGTTTTTGCAGTTCGGCCTCGAGTGCCTCTTTTACCTTGAGACTGCCGTATGCGCGACAGCCGGTGCCGGCACAAACCGTGATCACATTTTTCTTGGGATCGTACTTTAACCTTGTCTCTTCTATAACCTGGTGGGCTTGAACATCCTGATTTTCTTCCATTACTGTGCCCCCTCTTTGTTGATGTTATCTATGATTTTATCTATTTTTTTCATGGTGACCTGTCCGTGATAATCGGTGTTAATGACCACTACGGGCCCGAGCGCGCAAGCACCCACGCAGTTGACGGTTTCCAGTGAAAATTTATTATCCTTCGTGGTTTCACCCGGTTTGATACCCAGTGTGCGTTCGAATTTGTCCTGCAGAGCGGCAGCGCCACGCACATGACAGGCCGTTCCCATACAGATTTTGACAATATTCTTACCGCGCGGTTTCAAACTGAAAGCGGTGTAAAAAGTGGCCGCCTCATACACCCGGCTGAAAGGAACGTTCATGGCTTTAGCCGCTGTTTTCAAGGCTTCTTTCGGCAGGTAATTAAAGGCTTCCTGAATATCCTGCAACACGGCAATCATTCCACTCTTGCTGTTGCCGTATTTTTTCACGATTTGTTTTGTTTTTGCTGCAACGCTGATGGCTTTCGTCATTCTTTTTTCACCTCGGTCTTCTTTAAAAACTTTTTCTTTTATCCCGTTAAAAATATTTAGTGTCGAAATACCCGGCCGATTTATACATTACCGGTCTTCAGAAACTTCGCCTTTTCCTTGAGTTTGTTAAATTCGGTGGTCACCTTCTCCTGAATCTTATCAATATCTTCAGCGCTCAAGTGACGGAAACGCCCCTGTCCTTTGAAATAATCTTTAATCGGTTTCAATTTCTTGGGCATATCAGGAGATAGACGATAGTGTCCGTTTTCCACTTCATAAAGAGGAAATACTCCCGTTTCTACAGCCAGCCGTCCCATGGATACCGCCATGTGTGAAGGACAACGCCAGCCGGTCGGGCAAACCGAGAAGCAGTGAATATAGGATGGGCCCTTGATGCTCTTGGCCTTTTCCACCTTGCGGATGAAATCCAGCGGATAGCTGGGGCAGGCTGTCGCCACGTAAGGAATATTATGGGCCACCATGATTTCCGGCATGTTCTTTTTCCATGTTTTCTGGCCGATGCTAACCTTCCCTGCCGGAGCCGTGGTGGTGGACGCGCCCATCGGCGTACCGCTGGAGCGCTGAATGCCGGTGTTCATGTACGCCTCGTTATCGAAACAGACGTAAATCATGTCGTGGCCACGTTCCATCGCGCCGGACAGAGCCTGAAAACCGATATCCATCGTGCCGCCGTCGCCGGCCATTCCAACGACCTTGACATAGCGGTCATCCACTTTTCCTTTTTTCCGCAATGCCTTGATACCGGCTTCCACACCGGAGGCCACGGCCGCTGCATTTTCAAAGGCAACGTGAATCCAGGGAACACGCCACGCTGTTGTCGGAAACATACTGGAAATAATTTCCATGCAACCGGTCGCGGAAGCGATGACGGTATTGTCGCCCAGAGCTTTCGCCATCAATCGCACAGCCAGGACTTCGGCGCAGCCGGAGCAGGCGCGATGACCGGGTGACAGCAATTCTTTCTTATTAATCAGTCGCGGAGCAAATAAATCAAAATTTTCTACGATACTCATTATTCTCTCACTCCCCAAAATTCATAGGTGTCTGCCAGTTTGTTGGCTGTATCTCCCATAACCTTCTCAAACATGCCGGTAAAATCGTTCACGGGAACGTCACGACCACCCAGCCCGTAAATATAATTGTAAATCAAAGGACGCTGAGCTTCGGCGTACATGGCCGACTTGATTTCCGAAAAAACCGGACCACCGGGACCTCCGAACGAACAGGCGCGGTCGGTCACAATCAATTTTTTCGCGTTTTTAACAGCGGCCTTGATTTCCTCAAACGGGAAAGGACGCCATAATCTCAATTTCACCAGACCGGCTTTCATGCCCTGGGCGCGGAGTTGATCTATGGCCATCTGCGCTGTTTCGCCCATGGAGCCCATGGTCAGCATCAGGACTTCCGCATCCTCGGCTTTGTAGGTTTCTACCAGCTTGTAGTTGCGGCCGAACATTTTGCCCCATTCTTCCCAGACGTCCACAATGACTTTCTTGGAATTTTTCAGCGCTTCATCCTTGGCTTTCATGATTTCGGCGAAATAATCGGACATGGCAAAAGCGCCCATCGTCACCGGTCTTGCCGGATGCAGCGTGGCGTGAGGCACAAACGGCGGCAGGAATTTATCGACTTCTTCCTGAGAGGGCATTTCAAAAGGCTCCACCATGTGTGTTAATTGAAAACCGTCGATATTGACATTCACCGGCAGCATGACATCCTTATGCTCGGCAATCTTGAAAGCGATGATCGACATGTCGATCGCTTCCTGTCCGTTTTCCACGAAAATGGAAATCCAGCCGGAGTCACGCTGCGGCATAATATCGGAATGATCATTTAAAATATTCAAAGGACCGGATACCGCGCGATTGGCAATGGCCATGCAGATCGGCAGGCGCATCGCCGAAGCGATCGGCAGAAGTTCATGCATCAGCATCAGTCCCTGCGAACTGGTTGCCGTGAAAGAACGAGCGCCCGCGCCGGAGGCACCGATGACCGCGCTCATGGCTGAATGTTCGGATTCCACGGTCACGAATTCCGCGTCAATGTGGCCGTCGGCCACCAGGTCCGAGAGATGTTCCGCGATATGCGACTGGGGGGTAATAGGATAAACGGCCGCCATATCAATGTTGCACAATCCTACGGCTTCCGCCACGGCAACTGCCACTTCCATTCCAATGCGTTTGCCCATACTATTCCTCCTCCTTCATCGCGATCGCCTTCGGCCAGCACTCATGCGCGCAGATGCCGCAGCCTTTGCAATAATCCATGTCCGCCTGAAAGAAACCGTCCTCGGTCTGCTGCACGCAACCTTCCGGACAAAAAACATAACAGATGCCGCATTTAATGCATTTCTGATTGTCCCAGACAGGACGCTGAGACCGCCAGCTTCCGGTATGATATTCACTGGCGCTTCCCGGTTCAAAAACAACACAGCCGATGGGAAGTTCTTTCCATGTTTTTAATGCCATTTGGATATACCTCTTAATTGCTTATTTTAATTTCGTCGTAAGCCCGTTTCATCGCATTGAGATTCTTCTGGGCGATTCTTCCGAAACGATGTTCTATAGATTCCTTCATTGCATCCAGTCCCATGATTCCGGTAACCTTAAGCAGTGCGCCGATCATCGTGGTATTGGCAATGGGCACTCCCATTTCTTTGCGGGCAATGCCGGTACCGTCAACAATGGCCAACGTTCCCTTGTAATCCAGCGCCTTGCGGATTTCTTCCTCGGTTTTGTGCGTATTAACGATCAATTTACCGCCCGGTTTCAAGCCGTCGAGAACATTGACCAGACCAATCAAACTGGAATCGAGCACCAGGACCACATCCGGCTCATAGATACCTGAACGGACGTTGATTTTTTCATCCGCGACACGGGTGAACGCCGCCACAGGCGCGCCTCTTCGTTCCGGACCGAAACTGGGAAAACCCTGAGCGTATTTCCCAGCGGCTATAGCTGCCACTGCCAGCAACTCCACCGAAGTCACCGCTCCCTGACCACCGCGTCCATGCCATCTAACTTCTATCATTTATCTTCATCTCCTTAGTGATGTTACAAAAAGACTGTGATTCATAATATAGAAGCAAATTTCAGTCAACAAATTTTCGCGATTGTTAAAATGATTAGTTATATTGATGGGATACGCCAAGTTTGTTTTGCCAAGACATAGAGATCATTTCCCTGATAATCGTTGATAACCACGAGAGGTAAATCTATAATTGTCAGTTTTCTTATCGCTTCCGGTCCCAAGTCTTCATAGGCAATCATTTCCACATTTTTAACGCATTGAGACATCAAAGCGGCCATTCCGCCGATGGCTCCGAAATAAACTGCTTTATGCTTCTTGATGGCTTCCACAACCTCCGGTGAACGATTTCCCTTGCCGATCATTGCCCGAAGGCCGGCTTCAATTAATTTCGGAGTAAAAGAATCCATCCGGTAACTGGTGGTGGGACCGATGGAGCCGATGACTTTTTTCGGCGGTGTAGGTGACGGCGCCGCGTAAAAGACAACGGCCTGCGATAAATCAATGGGTAATTTCTCGCCTTTGAGCAGAGATTCATACAAACGCCTGTGCGCGACATCACGCGCCGTATAAATTTCGCCGCTTAAAAAAACCATATCACCGGCATGAAGCGACGTGATAACTTCTTCAGTTAGAGGTGTTTTAATCTTTTGTGTTTCCATTTAATTAAGTGTCCTCGAAAAACTCGTTTTCGCTATGCTGCCTTTTGTATTTCTTTTCCTTCGTATTCCGGAAACATGATGATCGCGGGATGAATATCAAATGCTTTTGCTATTTGTTCCACACGCCTTTTTCCTATCTCCACCCGATTATTTTCCAAAAGGCTGATATTCGTCGCACTGATTCCGCAACGGTTTGCAAGTTCGGTCTGGGTCCAACCCTTTAATTCACGAAGCATACGAATGACCTCACCAGTCGTCAATCTGGCATGCGGTTTTGCCGGAACAAATTCACTTTTTTTGCTCGTTTTCATAAATCCTCCTAATCCCGATTAACGGGATAAGTATTTTAATGAATTTGTTTTATTGCATAAAACAAATTCTAACTTACTAATACTCGTGCGGCGTTATTTCCAAAACAAGAACCGTAACCATTTCCTTCTCTACGGTATAAATAACCCGGTATTTCAAACTCAATCGCGATGAGCGCTGCCCTTCGCGTTTTCCCGTCAGTTTTTCGTCGTGAAACCCCTGAAACTCTCTTAGCTTTTCCGGTCCATGGCGGAAAACAATATCCTTCCACAGTTCGTATTTCTTAACAGCGGTTTCAGGCAACTTGCGGCATGTTTTTTCTATATCGCGATGTTCTTTAATATACCACATTATTAATTTTAATAACCTATCAATTATAATAAGTCAAGACGAAACTTAAACGGCATTTAAAAGAGCTCTTTAATGGAAGAAACCGACGTGGTAGCGGGATATTCTAAAAACGCCTGTTATTACAAAGACACCACACTAGTTTTTATATTATTATCTTTGTTTATTTTACAAAGTCGTCTCTTTGTGACGCGCGACGTGACACTGAATATTCACCGCCACCGGAAGCGATGCTATATGACACGGCATCATTTCGATATGCACAGCCAGAGCGGTCACCCTACCGCCCAGCCCTGCGGGGCCGATACCCAGATTGTTGATGCTTTCCAATAATTCTTTTTCGATCTTATCCGCGCGTTCGTCAACCCTGTTTTGTTCGCCCACCGGCCGCAAAAGCGCTTTTTTCGCCATTACGCAGGCCTGTTCCAATGAGCCGCCGATACCCACGCCGACTATTATCGGCGGACAGGGATTGGCACCTGCGGCTTCCACTGTATCCAGAACAAATTTTTTAATGCCGTCGATTCCCGCAGCTGGTGTCAGCATTTTCGCCGCGCTGCAGTTTTCGCTGCCGCCGCCCTTGGGCATGGCGATTATTTTCAAATGACTGCCGGCAACGATATCCACATGGATGATCGCGGGCAGATTGTTGGTGGTATTTTCCCGGGTAAAAGGATCGCAGACGGATTTGCGCAAATAGCCATCGGCGTAAGCCTGCCGCACACCTTCTTCAATGGCCGCGTGCAATTCTCCACCGGTAATGTGAACATCCTGGCCCATTTCGACAAAAACAACCGCAAGACCTGTATCCTGGCAGATGGGCATTTTCTTGCGGCGGGCGATACCGGCGTTCTCGATGATTTTTTGCAGAACCTGCTTACCGGTTTGAGATTCTTCTCTGGTAAGCGCTCGATGCAACGCTTCGACAATGTCTTCACCCAAAGACGTATTGGCTTCGATAAAAAGCTTCTTTACCGCCTTGGTGACTTTATTTGCATTAATCCGCCGCAAAGTTGTTTTGGTTGTAATTTCTGTGTCCATAGGTTCTGTCCGTGCCATTTCGAATGTAATGAGAAATTTTGTCTTTTAAGATTGCCACGCCGTCTGAGAGTCTGAGAGACGGCTCGCAATGACATTTTTAATCAGTACTAATGACGCGTCAAGAAGCGCAGCCCGGCGGATGCCGGGGCATCACATGCCGCGACGGAATTCCAGTGACTTCGAAATTGTCATCTTATCGATATATTTCAAATCCCCACCCATGGGCACACCCATGGCAATACGCGTCAATTTGATATCCTTGTCTTTAAGCAGAGTTGTCAGCAATAAAGCGGTGGATTCGCCATGCACATTGGTATTAGTCGCGATAATGATTTCTTTAATATGGCCTTCATTAATCCGCAGGATTAGTTCTCCCAGACGCAGGTTATCCGGCCCGATGCCATCCAGAGGGGCCAGTGCTCCGTGCAGGACATGATAGGTTCCCTTGTAGCCGCCGGACTCCTCAATGGCTGCCAGCGCATCCGGATCCTCCACCACGCAAATCGTTTCTTGATCTCTGGATGTGTCGCGGCAGATGTAACAGGTCTCCTCTTCCGTCAGGTTCAGGCACGTCCGGCACAGCTTGATCTTTTTTTTGACTTCAACAATGCTCTGGGCCAGTTTGATTACCTCATCTTCCGTGGAGCGCAAAATATAATTAGCCAGCCGTGCGGCTGTCTTTTCACCGATACCCGGCAGCTTGCCCAGTTCAGCGATTAATTTCTTAATTGGTTGAGCGTATGCTTTCATAAATCCGATCCGGCCGGTTTAGAAACCGGGAATATTCAATCCTCCCGTAATTTTGCCCATTTCCGAGGCGCTCATTTCCTGCGCCTTACGGATGCCCTCGTTGACGGCAGCAACAATTAAATCCTGGAGCATTTCCACATCTTCTGGATTGACCACTTCTTTTTCGATTTTCATCGAAACAACTTCATATTTACCATTGACGACTACGCTCACCATGCCGCCTCCGGCCTGAGCTTCAACGGTTTTTGTCTCCAGTTCCTTCTGCAGGTTGGCCATACGTTCCTGCATTTTTTTAGCCTGTTTCATGATGGTATTAAAATTTTGCACCGTTTATCCTCCTGGTTTTGATGAATCTTTACATTTATAAATTTGTTTTATCAGGTTGAACTTTTATTTCCACCACTTTGGCATCGGAAAGCTCATCCATGACTTTCTGCAAAAGCGGCTGTCTCATTGCCTCCCTTTTTATATCATTAATGACACTGGCCTGATTGCGTCCGTTGCCTGCGGTCGGGCTGCCGGTTTCCGTGTTCACTGTTTCAACCTTAAGAACAACTTTTTTCCGGAAAAATCTGGTGGCAATTTCTTCCAGTTTTCCTTTTTGTGTCGTTTTGACTTCATCCAGATAAATGAAATTTGACGGAAAACCAAGCGTCAGACAATCATTTTCATAACTTAAAAATTCGACTTCTGCCCCAAGAACGGGACTTTCTTTTTTAATAAATCTTTTCAGATTATCACGCAGGACAGAAAAATCTGCCGGCGCATTCTGTGTTTCCTGAACGGCAACTTTGGAACTCAACGCTGTTTCGTGATTTGATGGATTTAACGAAGGATACGGTAAAGAATTCCCGGTATCCTGCGTCAAACCGTTTTGTAATTTTCTTTCAATATTTTCAATGGTCGAAATGATTTCGCCAATGGGTACAATCGGTTGCAGATAAGCCATTTTAACGATGATGGTTTCCAGTTTCATCCTCGGTTCCTGACTGCGACGGAAATTTCCTTCTTCCGCAATCAGAATTTCCAGATAACGTTGAAACGTCTCGCGCGATACTTTCTGCACCTGGGTTGTGAGCTTTTCAATTTGCTCGGTGGCGATATCAAAAGAAGAACTGCCTTCCGCGGCAATTTTAACCAGCAGAAGATTCCTGAAATGCTTGAGCAGCATCTGATAGAAATACTTCATATCGATCCCGCCCAGGTAAGCTTCTTCCAGGATCAGCAGGCACGCGCCGGCATCCTGATTTAAAACCGCTTCGGAAAGGCGGAAGAGATACTTGCGGGCGGCCAGACCCAGACATTCTTCCACATCGGCATCTTGGATGTCCATTCCGGCGTAGGAAATAACCTGATCAAAAATACTCTGCGAATCCCGCATGCTGCCGTCGCCGGCCTCGGCGATCCAGGAAAGCGCGATCGGGCTGATTTTAATTCCTTCCTTGTTGGCTACAAGCTCCAGATTCGCGATGATTTCCCTGAGGGATATCCGGCGAAAATCATAGCATTGGCAACGCGAAAGGATGGTGGCCGGTATTTTATGGCTTTCGGTGGTGGCAAACATGAAAATCACATGCGCCGGAGGTTCTTCCAGCGTTTTCAGAAGCGCATTAAAAGCCGGATCTGTCAGCATGTGTACTTCATCGATGATGTATATTTTGTAGCGGGAAGAGGCCGGGGCGAATTTGACATTCTCCCGCAGTTCGCGGATTTCATCAATGCCGCGATTGGAAGCGCCGTCAATTTCATGCACGTCCAGCGACGAGTTGTTGGTTATCTCCCTGCAATTCGCGCATTCATTGCAGGGCGTGGCTGTCGGTCCCTTTTCGCAATTGAGCGCTTTGGAAAGAATCCGGGCTACGGACGTTTTCCCGACACCACGCGGACCGCTGAAAAGAAATGCGTGTGCCACACGTCCCTGGGCGATGGCATTGCGCAAAGTCTTGACCACATGTGCCTGACCGGCAACTTCTTCAAAAGTCTGCGGTCTGAATTTCCGGGCTAGGACCTGATACTCCAACTGAACACCTGATGACCATTTTTCTTTCTTCGGTTAACTTTGTTGCTTCGTCCCCGTTATTCTTTGACCGGATGCGTAACCGAGGGATCCGCAACAAAATAACTATTCTACCTTAACCGGGATTCGACACCGGAAAGGTGGCAATTCCAATCAAAATGGAAAGTAAAAAACTGATGACCGGGTTGACCGCAACACATGTCGGACATTGCTACCGCTGCTTCCTTCCGGACCTGACGGGGTTCACAAGCCTCCGTTGCGCGGGACCCGGCCATATTATTCAACAACTAACCGGATGAGACTATTAATCGATAAATGAATAGGAATCAACTCATATTTTTCAAGTCTGTTTTCCCGGCCATATGATTGTTTTTCAAAAAGGCGGATTTTATCTGCTTATCGGCAATATTTCGCAGTTGTTGTGCCTGACTTACATATGTTATTTTTCGCGGGGAAAAGTTCATCCAGCGGCAAATCCGATGTCTGGTGGCCTTTCCCGATAATTTTCCCTTCGCTGTCCACCAGGATTAATGTCGGCACCCCTGGAATATTATAATGAGAAGCGACGTTACTGTCCGAATCCAACAGGACTTGGCCGGGAAATGAACTTTCCTTGGCATAACGCGCAACTTTTGCGGTTGATTCATTCACATTAATATAAATAAATTTCAATCCGCGGTGGGCGTACTGGTAATAAAGCGTATTGTAGAGAGGCATTTCGCTGCGGCAGCCGGGACACCACGTGGTTCCGAAAAACATGACAACTGGACTTCCCTTTTGACTGCTCAACGTAAATGTATTTCCCTGAATATCCCTTAATGAAAAATCTGGCGCATCAATATTTTTTTGCTGAGCAAAATCTCCCGATCTGTATTGTCCGGAATACAGGGCAAGAGGGATACAGATAAGTAGAATCAAAGAAACTGAAAGTATCGTTATTTTTTTATTCATTAGCATCTCCTTTCACATGGTTCGCTTTTTTATTCTTTAACAAAACAGGAATCTAATTGCATTGATTTAGATCAATGCCAAAATTTCTTTATAAGAGATTGTATGTGATGGGCTCGCTTTCGGCAAAGCGCGGGGAAAAAGCCGCCGGGTTCAAAACGGTTAGAGTAAATTTAAAATAGATGCAATAAAAATTGGATTTTGCAAACGATGTTATGGTTTTCAAAGACGATTGCTGAATTACAAATGCTACAGTATTCCTGCTAGAAGGGATATCCGTATGTGCTTCGCACAAGGGACAATTCCATTGACGTTTCATAGTTCGCCTTACGCTTCAAACGTTGCTTCGCTCGTTTTCAGCTTGGCTCACTATAAACGAATGTCATTGAAATGGCGGAGAGAGCGGGATTTGAACCCGCGGTACACCTTTGGGGGCGTACACACGATTTCCAGTCGTGCTCCTTCAGCCGCTCGGACATCTCTCCGCAAATTTTATAAAATCAAAGAACCCTCAAAGTTTTCGTCTGCCATAAATCATAATTTCAAGGCTGCTCTTTCTAACAAATAAAAATTTATAATTCAAGATTTATCATTATCAGATTTTGTTATTCTCAGTGACTTCCCGTTAAAAATAAAGTTTTTCTTACAGAGCAGGATCGAAACTGTCACAAAAAAGCCGGATTACCAGCGTTTTTTTAGCATCATGATGTGTATTGAAACACCGGGCCTGTTCCTGATATTTCTTGCGGCCGCATTATTTTCGCCAAAAGGCCGGTATGAGCAGAACAATAATCGTATAAATTTCCAGACGTCCCAGAAGCATGGCAAAGATCAGTATCCATTGCCCAGCAATAGGAACGCCGGCAAAATTATCCATCGGACCAACACTGCCCAACCCGGGACCTACATTTCCCAGACATGTCGCCATTGCGGTAAGAGATGAAATCACGTCCAGACCGAGGGCTGCCAAAGCAATCGCTCCGATAATAAAAATGGCCACATAGAGCAGGAAAAATCCCCAGATACTGCGTATGATTGTTTGCGAAACGGGGTTATTGCCGAGTTTTACTATGGTTGTGGCGTGCGGATGTATGATGTGGAAAATTTCCTGGTAGCAGTGCTTGACCAGCAGGATGAGCCGCATAATCTTGATGCCTCCCCCGGTTGACCCGGCCATGCTGCCCAAAAACATGCAGAAAAAGAGAACGAGCTGTGAAAAGTCGGGCCATTTTTCATAGTCCGCTGTGGCAAATCCGGTCGTTGTGATAATCGAAACAACCTGGAAAGAAGCATAACGGAAAGCATCAAGAAGCCGGGGATAGATGGTTCCGTAAACATCCAGGAAGACAAGCAGAATAAATATACCGGTGATACCGAAATAGACACGAAGCTCCGGGTCACGAAAAAACTGTCGGGGATGACCATTAATCAATTTGTAATGAAGTGAAAAATTGATTCCCGCCAAAAACATGAACATCATAATGATAAAATCAATATAGATGCTCTGATAATGTCCGACGCTGGCGTTTTTTGTTGAGAAGCCCCCCGTAGGCATCGTGGTAAAGCTGTGACAGATGGAATCATAAAGAGACATGCCGCCAAAAAGAAGGAGGATGATTTGTGTCATCGTCATGATCACGTAAATTTTCCACAAAACTTTCGCCGTGCTGGATATTCGAGGCGTCAATTTATCAACCACAGGACTCGGAGTTTCTGCCTTATAAAGCTGCATGCCTCCGATACCAAGGAAAGGAAGAATGGCAATAGACAGAACGATGATGCCCATACCTCCAAGCCACTGGGTCTGAGCCCGCCACAGAAGCATGGCTGGAGGAAGCGCCTCGATATTCTTCAGAATGCTGGCGCCCGTCGTTGTAAATCCGGACATGGATTCAAAATAGGCCTGTGTAAAATTTGGAATCGCTCCGGAAATAAGATACGGCAGCGTCGCGGTCAGTCCGGCAGCGATCCATCCCATGGTGACGATGGCCATGCCACTCCGATGGTTCAGATAATAATCATGATGGCCGCGGGTCATAAAAAATACTATGCCACCAAGGCCACAAGTGACAAGCATGGAAATAACAATGGCCAGAGCGCTGCCATCATTATAATAAAGCGAAACAAAAAGAGGCAGGCTCATGGATAATCCAAGATAGATAACCACAACAGCCACCAGGTAAAAAATAAGGCGAAAATTCATCAAAAATACTCCAGTTTGACCGTGAGAAGCCCTTCCAGTTTGTTGATAACTTGTTGCATGGCAAAAATAATCAGATGATCATGAGGAAGAACAACGGTACTGCCCCTGGGAATGATAATTTCATCTCCCCGCACAATGGCACCTACGATAACCCCCGGAGGGAAGTCAACTTTGGACAGAGGGGTGTTGACGATATCTGACGTTTCCAGGGCTTCCGCTTCGATGGCTTCGGCTTGTTCTTCCCTGAGAGGCGCCACGGAAATAATTTTCCCCTTGCGCAGATATTGGAGGACCGCCCTCACGGCAGACATCCGGGGATTGATAACCGTGTCCAGGCCGATGGCCGAAACAATATGCATGTAGCTCATCTTGCTGACGCGGGTAATGGTGCGTTTGGTTCCGAGTTCCTTGGCTAGCAATGATATCAGAACATTACTTTCTTCATCTCCGGTAACGGCAATCAGCATATCCATGTCTCCGATATTTTCTTCGCGGAGAAGATCGCGGTCAGCGCCATCACCTTTAATAACTGTAATATGCTTCAACTGCAGATTGGCGTCTTTGCATTTCCTTCCGTCATTATCAATGATTTTTACGTTCAAATAAGGTTTATCCAGAGCTTTTGCGACGGCCATCCCTGTTCCCCCGGCGCCGACAATAATGATGTTTTTAGTCACTTTTGCTTTCATATTGAGGCGTTTTAGAGTTTGAGTAATCTCCGATTTTTTGATGACCAAATAAACGAGGTCCAGAGGGTGAATGATATCATTACCGCTGGGAATGAGAATCTTGTGGCCGCGGACTATCGCACCGATAAGCAGTTCTTCTTTATGCATGTTAAAGTCACTGAGTTTTTTCCCCGCAAGAGGTGAGTCGTTTAATATCAAAAAACTTACCAGCTTAATCTCGCCTCCCAGGAAATCAATCACCTCCGACGCTCCCGGCACATCAATCAGGCCGAGAATGGTATTCACCATCATGCTCTGGGTGTTGATAATCAGATCAACGCCGAGAATATCTTTACTGAATAAAGATTTTTCCTGAATATATTCCTGGCTTCTGACTCGGGCGATTTTGACGGTGTGCTGATTAAGGCTTCTGGCTAAAAGACAGGCGAGCAAATTGACTTCGTCAATGTCGGTTGCTGCTACCAGAAGTTTCGCATCCTGGATACCGGCTAAACGGAGTGTTTTGGGACTTGTCCCGGATCCTTGAAATACCTGAACGTCAAGATTTTCGTTAATCCGCCGGACCTTTCCCGGATCCCTTTCGATTAAAACAACATCCTTTTTCTCGTCGGACAGCTTTTGAGCGATGTGGTATCCGACTTCACCAGCTCCAATGATGATAACGCGCATGACATACTCCACTCTTTTCTACATTCTGGTTAAATGTTTTAATGCTCGCATGAACACAAAAAGAAATCACACCACCATCCCACAGACCTCTTAATTTTTTAGATCGTATTTCTTCAGCTTATAGCGCAGCATCCGTTCTGATATTCCCAAAATGCCGGCGGCTTTGGTTTGATTATCCTGTGCCTTGTCCATCGCGTCGATGATGAGCTTCTTTTCGAGTTCATCCAATGATTCCTTTAAAGCACTGAAAGGTTTTTTTTCTGAATCTTCTGCCAGGAAATCTGCTTTGAACGGCAGGTCGTTGGTGGTGATGTATTCCTCCCGGGCAATTACGACAGCCCGTTCCATGATATTTTCCAGTTCGCGGATATTGCCCGGATAGTCGTATTTCAAAAGCAAGTCTCTGGCTTCAGCCGTAAAACCTTTAACATTTTTCCCGTTTTCTTTGGCGAATTTATCCACAAAATAGTCAATCAAAACCGGTATGTCTTCTTTTCTATCTCTCAGCGGCGGCAAAGATATGGTAACGACTTTTAACCGGTAAAACAAATCATCGCGAAAATTTCCTTCGGCAACCTGTATGTCCAGATCACGATTCGTGGCGCTGATAAACCGGACATCAACGCGCAAATTAACATTGCTGCCGAGACGTTGAAATTCCCGTTCCTGCAGGAAACGTAAAAGTTTGACCTGAATGGAAGGACTGAGCTCTCCGATTTCATCAAGAAAGATTGTGCCGCCGTCGGCTTCTTCAAACCGGCCGATCCGTCGGGCGGACGCTCCGGTAAAAGCTCCTCTTTCATGACCGAACAATTCGCTTTCCAGGAGGTTTTCATGCAGGGCAACACAATTAACAATGACGATAGGTTTGTCGGCACGGGGACTCAATTGATGAATCAGCCGCGCCAGCAATTCCTTGCCCGTCCCACTCTCTCCCTGAATCAGCACGGATGCTTTGCTGGCGGCAACTCGTCCGGCCAGATTGATAATTTCTGCCATGCGCTGACTTTTGTAAATGATTTTATCCGCGGTGACGCCACGCTTATTCAAATCCTCTTTGAGAAGCTTGTTTTCCTGAATGAGCTGTCTTCGTTCCGCTATTCTGTTCACGAGAATGATTAACTCATCCAGTTCCACGATCGGTTTGGTCAGGTAATCAATAGCGCCGGCTTTCAGGGCTTCAACGGCTGTTTCCACGGTTCCATAAGCGGTGATGATCACCACGTCTATTTCCGGATTGATTTGTTTTACTTCCTTGAGAACTTCCAGTCCACTCATCCCGGGCATTTTGTAGTCCAGAAGAATTAAATCAAAATGCCCGCTTAAGACGGTTTTGATCGCTTTTTCACCATTGTCAGCTTCTGTTACTGAATGGCCTTCGGAACGAAGAAAATCACTCAGGAGCTCTCGTTGAGATTTTTCGTCGTCAACAATCAGAATACTCAGTTTCTGCATGGATTGAAATCCTTTATTTTTTAAGATATCTCGTTGAATCTTTCCCGTGGTAAAATAACATCAAAAGTTGTTCCTTTGTCCTTCCGGCTGGTGACCTGTATGTCTCCCCCGTGCCCGCGGATAATTTCAAAGGCCAGTGGTATGCCCAAACCGACACCCTTTTCTTTCGTTGTATATTCAGGATTGAAAATCTTGTTGATTTCTTCTTCCGTCATGCCGCAACCCGTATCCGCTATCTTGACAACAATGTAATTTTGACCTTCTTTGTCAACAGTAATCAAAACCTTTCCTTTTTCTTCTGTGATGGATTCCATCGCGTTTTTGATCAAATTGATAAAAGCCTGTTGAAGTTTATTGACATCCATGGGAATTTGAGCGGGTTTCTGTTTCCAGTTTGTTTCAATCGTAATTCCTTTTGAGGAAGCTTCTTCCTTCATGAGATTAACAATTTTTTGCAAAAGCTCTGTGACGGAAAATTTATGAAAATCCAGCCGGCGACTTTTGGAAAACGTAAGGAACTCTTCAATAATGCCGTTGAGACGTTTGATTTCATCCTTGATAATGCCGGAGAGATTATTAAAGTCTTCCGCTTTTTTCGTATCGGAAGGAGCAAAGTCCCGGTTGAGCCTTTGAGCGGCAATGCTTATGGCGTTTAACGGATTACGGATTTCATGGGCGACGCCTGCCGCCAGTTGTCCCAGAGAGGATAATCTTTCCGCTTTTTCCAGCTGGCGTTCCATTTCCACAACACCGGCCATGTGACGGTTCTGGTCATGATACAACAGCCACATGGATAATAAAGCGATGACAACAATAAAAAGTGAGAAAAGAAAGATATTCTGCCGGCTCTCGGTAATAATTTTATCCATGGAACTGCGATCCAATCCGATTCTCACAATGCCGACTATTTTTTTGTCCAGAAACAGCGGCGCGGCAAAGTCAAGAATCTGATTTTTATCATCGTTGACTTTAGAACTGGCAACTTTAATTTTACCGGACAGAATATCTTTAAATATTAAGTTATTATTCCTTAGATTGGGTGCTTTAGAGCCGACACTGCTTAAAAGTTTATTTTGATTATTGATGATTTGCATATAGATGATGCCGTGGCCCTCGCCGATTTTGTTCATTCCCTTTTCGCCGGCAACCTTCAAACTCCAGTAAATGATTCCTTTTTTATCCAGACTGATGACAACCGTGCCGCTCTTATCCCGACGGGTAATGCCGATGAATCCTCCCGGCACTTTTTTTTGTTTTATCCGGGATTGTTCTATTAGCTCTATCAATTCCAGTGTCGATAATTTGCGACCCTTTTCCGTCAGATCATCTTTATCCAGTATATTGGTCTGCAGATGGCCACTTTGATAAACCGCGTTGCCTTTTGAATTCAACAATCCGACGTATGCAAAATTGTTGTCCTCGGCAAATCGGGACAGGTCATTATTGTTGATGTTGCCTTTTTTCCATTCTTCATCCAGATTGAAAGCCAGACTGGTAATTGCTTCAGCCACCCATTTTTTTGAATAAGCAGCCTCTTCCTGACGGGCGGTTTTAGATTCGGAACTCTGCTGTTCGGGAGCATTGATGCTTCTGAAGTTTTCCTCGGTCATGCGTTGCAAAACGCCAATCGTATTCAATGCCTGATCTTCCATGAAAGCCAGCAGATTTTTTTCATTCCGTCTGATTTCCAGGAATCCCATAACAACGATGAGAATAACTAGAATGGCGCTGACAATGGCGACGGCCAGGGGCTGAAGAAAGGGATCATTGTATTTGGCTTTACGTCGAATGATTAATTCTTTCTTTCTGAAAAAACGCATTGGTATCCTTAGAATTGATTTTGTGAGTTATTTTAAGCTTTTTAACAAAAAAGTCAACTTATTATAAAATATCCGACATTTTTGTCGAGTTTGTATCCATCGTCGCAATAAAATATAAATATTTGTATTTATTGATTATTTATAAAAATAAAAAGGGGGGTTCGACATTTATTGCCTCAACAAACAACTATCAATAACCGGCCATAAATGCTTTCTCAATTATTTATATAGTTATATCAATAATTTATAATTTTTACGCTGCTTTTGGCACAACAAATGCTTTGTAGACGTTCAGGTAGTTTGTCGACTGAGAAATAACGGGTATGATTAGCCGACAACAAAACAACCTTGAAGGAAAAAATCCTTCGCTCTTCATGTTTAGGGAGGCTCCGACCAGGCCTCCCTTTTCTGTTAATGATACCCCAGTTTCAGAAACATAGTGCACTGAAGCTCGTCCCTGCCACCTGAAGGTGGCGGGATAATTCGCTCTAAGATTTTCCTTTGGAAAATCAAGGCTCATTATTTTTCTTCTTTTGTCGCCAGTAATTTAATCTTTCGTTAATGGTTTTTTCAAAACCAACCCCTTTGGGTTGATAAAATATCTGTCCCCTGATTTCTTCCGGAAGATATTCTTGAGAAACATAGGAATCTGCATAATCGTGGGCATATTTATAATCCTTGCCATAGTCGAGCTCTTTCATTAACTTGGTCGGCGCGTTGCGAATGTGCAGAGGGACAGGAAGATATCCCTTTTCATTAATGGTGTTTTTAACTTTACCGTAGCCGACGTAAAGTGCATTGCTTTTGGGGGCGGTTGCCAGATAAACAACCGCCTGGGCCAGGGCCAGTTCACCTTCCGGCAGACCGATGAAATGAAAAGCCTGCTGGGCGGCCATAGCAACAACCAAAGCCTGCGGATCAGCGTTGCCGATATCTTCCGAAGCGAACCGCACCATTCGCCTGGCGATATAAAGAGGATCTTCTCCGGCGGCAATCATTCGTCCCAGCCAGTAAAGAGCGGCATCGGGATCGCTGCCGCGCATGCTTTTATGCAAAGCGGAGATTAAGTTGTAATGTTCTTCGCCATCTTTGTCGTATAAAAGCGACTTTTTCAGCAGGGCGTCCTGAGCGAATTGCAGAGAAATGATTTTTTGACCTTCCGGAAGATTCTGCACCATGGAAACAACGGCTTCCAGATTATTCAAAGCTGTGCGCGCGTCACCATCAGCCAGGCTGACAATATAACGAAGAACATCGGTGTCGATTTTAACAGCGATATTCCCGAAACCTTTTTGTTTATTATTAAGTGCCGCCTCCAGAATGGCCAGCAGATCACCTTCTGAAAAAGGTCTTAAAACCAGCACCCGTGTCCGTGAAAGCAAGGGAGCAATGACTTCAAACGATGGATTTTCCGTCGTCGCTCCAATTAATGTAATCAGACCGCTTTCCACATGCGGCAAAAAAGCGTCCTGCTGGGCTTTGTTGAAACGGTGAATTTCATCAACAAACAGGATGGTCTTGATGTTTTTTCTTTCCAGCAATTCTCTTGCTTCGTCAATGACTGCCCGGATTTCCTTTACACCGGAAAGAACAGCGGAAAAACTGACAAATTTGGATTTGGTTTCATGGGCCAGAATTCTGGCCAGGGTCGTTTTTCCGGAACCGGGCGGCCCCCAGAAAATCATTGAAAAAAGTTTGTCAGAATCAATGGCCCGTTTGAGCAGCGATCCTTCTTTCAGCAGATGACGTTGACCGATGTATTCGGAAATCGTCTGCGGCCTCATTCTTTCGGCAAGCGGTGCCGCGTCTTTGATGTTGCCGGAATCTCCCTGATCGAATAAATCCAGAGTCTTCATTTTCTTGCCTTCGCCGCTGCAATTAACTCGATAAGACTTGTCATTTTATCCGGTGATTTTATATTGGTAAAATTATTCCATTGCTCCGGTTCCATGGTTTCTTTTAAAATTTTTTCTACATCAAAACAAGGCGACCAGCAACGGATAATACGAGCGCAGGGCAATTCAACGGATTCCTGAAGACAATAGGAAAATGTCATTTCATCGCCCAATTTCGGGCAACGGATTAATTTGTTATCGTACCGCGTTTTCATGAATTAAAAACTTGGCTTAAAAAAGCAAAACCGTCAAGAAGTAAAATCTATCCAGTTCTGTAAGCATCTCTTGTAATATCATTTTTTTCTTCATTGTTAGTCTTATTTCTATCCGCTAATAATAGACTGCTAAAAGATTCTTAATATATCAAGGCCGTGACATAAAACACCTTTGATAAATCCGCACTACACTCATTTTCCCTAATTCTTTATTTTGAGACTTTAGCGGCCGCCTGTGTTTAAATATCTTTTAATATTTTTTTTACAAACAAGCCAATTAATGGTATTTTTCTTAAATGAACAACCCCGCCGCAAGCAGCGGAGTATCCAAAAGAACTTGCGCCTCAAGGGGCGGGGAATTAGACCCACATTTATCCCGCTCGGCCTATAGTGACCTTTTGGTTATTCGCCTCGGGGATAATTCGACCATCAAATTTCAGTGCACCTATAGTGACCTTTAGGTTATTCGTTTCTGAAATTTGGGTCTCATTAAAAAATATGTAGATGCCATGTCAGTGCATTAAAATTATTAGGGTTGATTTTCAGCGGCTTTGCCGAGATATCCCCATCCGCCAAAGCGGATGGGGATTATCAAATTACAGCTTTAAGATGTAATTAAGGTTTGGGGAAATTTTTAATGGCTCTTAATGCGCGCTCGATCTCATGACCGGGTAATTCATAAGCCTTTAATTTTCCTGCGAAAAACGCATCGTATGCGGCCAGATCGATGATGCCGTGACCACTCCAGTTAAACAGGATGGTCTTTTCCTTTCCTTCCTTCTTGGCGCGCATGGCTTCATCGACGACCGCCGCCAGAACATGGTTGGTTTCCGGAGCCGGAATGAATCCTTCGGAGCGTGCCCATTTGACGCCCGCGTCAAAGGTTTTTAACTGATCATAAGCTCTCGGCTCGACCAGTTTTTCTCTGACCAGATGACTGACGATCGGCGCCATGCCGTGATAGCGCAGACCGCCCGCGTGAATCGGCGCCGGCACATAATCGTGGCCGAGCGTGTACATGGGCAGCAGCGGTGTTTTCTGAGCGAGATCGCCGAAGTCATACGCGAAGGGGCCCTTGGTCATGGTCGGACAGGAGGACGGTTCGGCGCCGACGATCTTCACATTTTTTCCGTGAATTTTATCACGGACAAACGGCGCGGCGATGCCGGCAAAATTGCTTCCGCCGCCGCAGCATCCCAGAACGACGTCCGGGTAAATGCCGAGTTTCTGCATCTGTTTTTCCGCTTCCAAGCCGATGATGGACTGATAAATCAACACGTGATTCAACACACTGCCCAGCGCGTAATGAGTCTTAACTTTGCTGGTGACCGCGTCTTCGATGGCTTCGCTGATGGCGACACCCAGGCTGCCGGGGGAATCCGGGTATTTGGCCAGAAAGTCTCTCCCGGCTTGTGTCAGCGTGCTGGGGCTAGGGATACATTCCGCGCCCCAGGTGTTCATCATCAGGCGCCGGTAGGGCTTCTGTTCATAGCTGATTTTTACCATATAAACGCGGCAGTCCAGACCAAACATCTGGCAGGCCATGGACAAGGCACTGCCCCACTGGCCGGCGCCGGTTTCTGTCGTCAGCCGTTTTGTTCCCGCAACCTTGTTATAGTAAGCCATCGGCACCGCGGCATTGGGCTTGTGTGAACCCGCGGGACTCACCCCTTCATTTTTATAATAAATTTTGACGGGGCAATTGAGCAGTTTTTCAAAATTATAGGCACGGTAAAGAGGCGAAGGACGCCACAACAGATATTTTTGCAGAACCTCATCAGGAATTTTGATCCAGCGCTTATTGGATGCTTCATGTTCAATGATGTTCATCGGGAAGATTGCCGCCAGATCCTGGGGGGTTACCGGCTGACCGGTGCCCGGATGGAGAGGCGGTTTCATCGGCGTAGGCAGATCCGCCATGATATTATACCATTTCTTGGGTATTTCACGGTCCTGCAATACTACTTTTACCTGTTCCATATTATTTCTCCTTTAAATAAAATATAATTCTCCTGAAATAAAAAACGCCATGGACTTGCATTCCCATGGCGTTGTGTCTTTTGAAAGAGTCATGGGAAGGAGCTTCCCTGCCCATGCTCGTTCTATGTGAGCTTATGGGCAGACATTTAAAATCTGCCACCACCAGTTGTTTTTAGAAAATAATTTAAACATTTATTGATCCATACCTTACAGTGGAAATTTCCGTAGCACAGCGAATAAAGGGATGTCAAGATGAAATTTTTCAAACATGATTTCTCAACTGGAGCTCTGACGGATGCGGATTCAGATAGGCCTGCTCTTTTAAGTAGGGTTCGTCGTATTTACGGACATAGTGGCTGATCAGCGTTACCGGCACAATCAGAGGAATATATCCGTCGCGATAAGCATGAATCAATTCCAGCAGTTCTTTCTTTTCATCGCCGGACAATTGTTCCTTAAAATAGCCCATCATATGCTGAAGGACGTTGACGTGTTTGGCCTGTGTCGCTTTATTTTTCAAAGCCTCCAGAAGCAGATCCTGGTATTGCTTTTGGATATCTTTTGCAGAGAAGTTTTTTTGCGCCGCCACCAGTTTGCCCATCATTTGATAATGCTTGGTGCTGTGCGCGAGGATCAGTAATTTATGCTTGGTGTGAAAATCAATCAGGCTCTTTTTGAAATTTTTCGCGTTTAACGTTTCCCGCCATCTTTTTAAAGCGAACATCCTTTCAATAAAATTTTCGCGCAGGCCGGGATCGTGCAACCGGCCTTCGTCTTCCACCGGCAGCAGCGGAAAATGCTCCATGAAAATTTTGGCGAATATGCCAACGCCGTTTTTCACCGGCATGGATTTTTCATTGTAAATTTTTACCCGCTCCATGCCGCTGCTGGGCGAGTCGCTTTTAAAAATGAAACCGCAGAGGTCTTCTTTCTCCAGATCGGCGATGCGTTTTTTCGCCCACGTTTTCATGCGTTCGGTCAGATCCTCTCGGGTACTGGTAACAATTAATCTTGGCGCCTCCGAATTGCCTTCCAGGCGCATGGAAGGTCTGGGAATACTCAATCCGCATTCCACTTCCGGACAGACCGGAACATAGTCCACGTATTTGCCCAGCGTATCGGTTAAAAATCGGTCCAGTTTATGCCCGCCGTCATAGCGGACATTGTTGCCCAGTAAACAGGAGCTGATGCCCAGTCTGATTTTTTCCATATCAAATCCTTTGTGGTGCTATGATTGCTGCATGAACTATCATTTTTCAAAAAAATCCGCTAATATTTTTCAGTCGAAAGGATAGAAGATATTGATAGATTTTTGCTATGATGATCTGATTCAATGATAGTTGTTGATAGGGAGCTAAACAGAAGACAACCGGAGTGAAGCGGGAACCGCTTTCAACTGAATACTTAAAGTTTAAGTTTTTAATCTGCTCTGAGCCGCTGCGCTAATAATGTCACCATCAAGATGTGATGCGCTACCTTTACAGTGTACGGATTCATCGTGCAAGAGCCCTGTTGCATGATGCAAGAACAACGCCTGAATCAATCGAGTCGAAGAATCCCTTTTTTTAACTTGCGATGAATGGTGGACGGGTTAATGCCCAATAATTTTGCGGCGCCAACAATGCTGCCCGTCATTTGATAAGCCTGCCTGATCCATTTTTCTTCAAACTGTTCCATCGCCTTGGGCAGGGAAGGCGGCAGAACGGGCATAGCGGGTTCAGGCGCCGGAAGATCCCGGACACTGCTGTCCTGACGGGGATTGATATTCAGGACCAACTCCAGATCTTCTTCACTCAACTCCTGCGAAGCATGCATGATCGCCATACGCTCAATAACATTTTTCAACTCCCGCACGTTGCCCGGCCATTCATAAGCATAGAGCCGATTCATCAGTTTCTCCGGAAGCTTGATGTCTGTTTTATATTTTGCGTTGAAGATTTGAATGAAATGCAGGATCAGGGGCTGGATATCCTCCTGCCTGTCACGCAGCGGCGGAATGAAAACCGGGATCACCGCGAGCCGGTAAAAGAGATCCTGCCGGAAATGTTTGCTGTTCATAAGCTGGTCCATGGTGAGATTCGTCGCGCAAAGGATGCGAACATCCACCGCCTGCGTCTTGTTGCTGCCGATCTTCTTGAAATTTCCCTCCTGGAGGAAGCGCAATAATTTGCTTTGCATTTTCAAGGGTAATTCACCGATTTCATCCAGAAAGAGCGTTCCTTCATGCGCCTCTTCCAGGAGGCCTTTCTTGCCACTCCTTTTTGCACCGGTAAATGAACCTTCTTCATATCCGAATAATTCCGCTTCCAGAAGATCATCGGGTATGGAGGCGCAGTTGATGGCAATGAACGGTTTGTCTTTGCGGTCGCTGAGCTGATGGATTAAAGACGCCATGATTTCTTTGCCGACGCCTGTTTCGCCCCAGATCAAAACGGGGGAAGACGTGGCGGCCGCCTTCCATCCCAGGCGGATGACCTGCTGCATGACGGTACTGGAGTAAATGATTTCTACCTTGCCGAAGTCCCCGGCCATCTTTAAGTTTCTGCCCTCATACTGGGATATGATCGTTTCTGAAATTTTGAGCTTTTTTTCCAGAGTCACGAGTTTTGTCATGTCCCGGCCGGTTCCGACGGTCATAACGAGTTCACCCCGTTCGTCGAATACCGGGATATAAGTCCACGTAGCCGTCTGTCCGGTTTCGTAGGTCAGGTTCATATCAATTTTTTTCTTGACTTCCAGCGACTTGAGAGCCGCTGATTCTCTCAGTATTCCGCTGGCTACGATGTCCTTAAGATTCATCCCGACGAGCGAGCGTCCCATCAGATCGGTCAGCCTGCTGAAGGCTTCGTTGTACTTCAAAATGTTGGCGTCGCGATCGACGATTAAAATGGCTTCGTCAATGCAATTCAAAAGAACATCGATATCTTTCATCAGATATTTTTGAATCAAGTCCATTTTTTCTCCTTGAATAATCTATTTATATGACAGTTCTCTTGCATGATGCAACATGTTTTAACGTGGAAAAGGGAAGGTATATTAATAATCTAATTATTTCATCGACTTACAGTTTGGCATTAAATCTGCAGTATAAGCAGTAATAGAAAATTTTATATTTAAACCGAAAGGAGAAAAATTATGTCCAATCAAAAGCCTTGGCTGAAGTTTTATAAAAATGTACCGGAAACGATCGATTATCCCCGCGTGACGATGTACGAAGCCCTGATGCAGTCGGTCGAAAAATATCCGGACCGCATCGCTTATGATTTTTTTGATTACACCTCAACCTACCGCCAGTTTGCGCGGGATATTGATATCTGCGCCAACGCGCTTGCCTCGCTCGGCCTCAAGAAGGGCGACCGGATCACGATTTCCATGCCGACATCCCCGCAGGGGATCATCTGCTTTTACGCCGCCAATAAGCTTGGCGTGGTGGCCAGCATGATCCACCCGCTCTCGACGCCCGCCGAAATCGCCTATTATCTGAATGTCAGCAAAAGCCGGGTTGCCTTGACGCTGGATTTGTTTCATAACAGTTTCAAAAACCTTCCGGAGAAGACACCGCTGGAACTGCTTATCCTGACAGAAATCTTTGACCAATTGACGCAGGGACAGCCCATGGCGGAAAAACCCGTGCCGGAAGCGGGACCGGCCGTCCGGTGGTGGAAAGACCTCATGACCGCTCCGCACCCGCAGGCGCCGAAAGCGGACATGCACACGGATGAAATGGCCGTCATCCTTTACAGCGGCGGGACAACGGGCTTCCCCAAAGGCATCATGCTCTCGAACTACAATTTCATCAGTGAAGGACTCATGGTGGCCAACTGGGGCGGCGGCGCATTGATGGCGGAGGATTCTTGCGTTCTGGCCATCCTGCCTATTTTCCACGGTTTCGGTTTGGGCGTTTGCTGCAATGCGGCCTTCATGGGCGGCGCCAAGAGCGTTCTGGTTCCCCAGTTTACGCCGGAGAACGTAGCCGATCTTATTCGCAAAAAACGCCCCAGCATTATTGTCGGGGTGCCGACTCTTTATGATGCCCTCTCCAAGAATGAAGTATTCCAGAGCACGGATCTGAGCTGTCTGAAGAATGCATCCTCGGGCGCCGATTCCCTGCCGCGGACAGTCAAGGAAAGATTTGAAGAGGTCGTCCGAAAGCAAAATGGAAATGTCCAACTGGTCGAAGGCTACGGCCTGACGGAGGCCGTCACGGGTATCATGTCCACGCCGATTGACGGATACCGGGAAGGCAGCGTGGGCATTCCGTTCCCCGATATGCTGGCGAAGGTAGTTGAAATCGGCACAACCGACGAAGTTCCAGTCGGCACAGAAGGAGAACTTTGCCTGCACGGACCGGCCGTCATGCTGGGCTACCTGGAGCAGCCGGAAGAGACCGCCAATGTTCTCAAAACACATGCTGATGGCAAGGTCTGGCTCCATACGGGAGACATTTTCACCATGGACGCAGACGGTTATTTTTATTATAAACTGCGTCTCAAACGCATGATCAAGTCTTCAGGCATGAATGTTTATCCGGTTCAGGTAGAAGCCTGCCTGGACAAACATCCGGATGTGGCGGCGGTCTGCGTGATCGGTGTGCCGGATGAGGCTCAGGTGGAAAAGGTCAAAGCCTTCGTTGTCCTGAAGGACGCCGCCAAGGCTTCTGCCGAAATGGAAAAGGAACTGATTGACTATTGCCGCAAACATCTGATCAAGTGGTCCTGTCCCCGGGAAGTGGAGTTCACGGATAAACTGCCGCTGACGAAAGTCGGCAAGATTGCCTACACCGAACTGGCGAAGCAGGAAATTGAAAAACTCCGTAGAGCGGGAAAATATACGGGAGGAAAATAATGAACCATCTGGAAGATTACCGCCTCGCCGTCTCAGCCCCTTCCGATTATGCCCGACAACTGAAAAAGGCATCGGGGAAGAAAATCATCGGCTACACCTGTTCCTACACGCCTGAGGAAGTTATCATGGCCGCGGGCGCTCATCCCCTGAGGCTTTTCGGCACAAAACAGCATATCAGCCTCGCTGATTCCCACTTGCAGTCTTACTGTTGCTCGGTGGTTCGCGGGATTCTGGAGGAGGGCCTCTCCGGTCGCGTGGCTTATCTGGACGGCATGGTTTTTCCGCATACCTGCGACTCCATGCAACGGCTGTCCGACATCTGGCGGATGAACATCCCCTTCGGTTTGCATCTGGATATCACCCTGCCCGTCAAGCTCCATACGGCAAGCGCCAAAGACTATATGATCGACGTCCTGAAGAAATTCCGGGATGACCTGAGCGAGAAACTGAAGGTAAAGATTTCCGATGATGCTGTGCAAAAGGCGATCGCGACCACCAACGCCATCCGTCAATCCATTCGGGCGATCTATGACCTCCGCAACCTGTATCCGCGGCTCATGCCGGGAGAGGATCTATACAACATTGTACGCGCGTCCATGATCATGGACCGGGAACGATTGGCCGTGATGCTGGCTGAAACAGCCGCTGATTTGAAAGAGCGTGCGGCCGGGATCAAACCGGCCGTCGTGAAGCGCATCCTGATGGCGGGCGGCATGTGCAATCAGCCCGACGTCTATGTCATGATCGAAGAATCGGGAGGAGAAATTGTCTGGGATGATTTCTGCACCGGAGCACGCTATTTTACCGGTTTGACTGACGCCGGAAGCGATCCGCTTTCGAGCATTGGCGAACGGCTCCTGAACCGGGTGGTCTGCCCGGCAAAGCATACCGACCTTGACGGCCGCGCCGATCATATTATCCAACTGGCCGAAGAAAAAAAAGCACAGGGGGTCATTTTCCTGCTGCCCAAGTTCTGCGATCCCCATGCCTTCGACTACCCCTATCTCAAAGAGCGTCTCGAAAAATCGGGCATTCCACTGATGCACGTGGAAGTCGATGATTCCCTGCCCGCCGAAGGGCAGTTGAAGACCCGCTTTGAATCTTTCTTAGAGATGCTGTGAAAGGAGATAACATGACCGATACACAAAATACCGACAAGAAAACCGTCAGCTACACAAAACAGATGCGGGAGATCATGACCGCCTATTATATTGACGCAAAAACGGCCCGGGACAATAATAAAAAAGTGGCCTGGATCACCAGCGGCGGTCCGGTCGAGCCGCTGATTGCCATGGATATCATCCCCGTTTACCCTGAAAACTACGGAGCCATGATCGGCGCCAGTAAGATGGGTGTCGATTTATGCAAGAAGGCGGAGGATATGGGCTATTCGAGCGATCTTTGCTCGTACGCCCGCGGCGACATTGCCTGCGCAACCGTCAACGGCGGACCCATCGGCGGGCTGCCGGCACCGGACATGCTGGTGTGCTGCAATAACATCTGCGGGACGGTTCTTAAATGGTACGAGGTGCAGGCCCGGTATTTCAAGGTGCCCCTGTTCATTTTTGACACCCCCATCGTCCACACGGAATTCACGCGGGAAATGAAAACCTACGTGCAGCGGCAGATGGAAGAATATATTGTTTTCCTGGAAAATGTTACCGGCCGCAAAATGGATCGGGACCGCATGGCGGAGGTCGGCAAACTTTCCTTCGAGGGGCAGCAGCTCTGGCAGGAGGTTTTGGATACGACGATGAATAGACCATCCCCCATGACCGCCTTCGATGCCTTTTTCTATCTCGCTCTGATCGTCACACTCCGGGGAACGAAGCAGGCCGTTGACTTCTATCGGGGACTCCGGGATGAAATGCGCCTGCGTGCCAGCGCAGGGCAAGGCGCCATTCCCCGCGAGAAGTATCGCCTGCTGTGGGACAACCTGCCGATCTGGTACCGTCTCAAATGGCTGTCTCAGGAATTTGCCAAGCACGACGCCTCCCTGGTCGCGGACACCTACACCTCGGCCTGGTGCGGTTCTATGAAATACATTGACCAGAATGATTTTATTGGCTCCGCGGCGGAAACTTATACGCGCATTTATTTGAATATCGGCGTGGACAAGATGGCCGAGATCGTCCTTTCGATGATTGACAAATACCAGGCGGATGGAATCGTCATGCACTCCAACCGCAGTTGCAAGCCATACTCTTTCGGGCAATACGACATCCAGAAAATCGTACAGCGTGAACGGGGCATTCCCTCATTGATGATTGAAGCCGATATGTGCGATGAACGGAGTTTTTCCGAGGCGCAGATTCAAACACGCATCGACGCCTTTATGGAAATGATCCGTGCGGGCAAGGGTGCATCCTGAAAAGAAAAAAAACAAGCCGTACCCCTTGACACACGGGATCATTCCGGCAACACCAAAAAAATTACGGAGGTAAATGTTTATGAAAGTTCGAAAGATTATCCTGGCTGTTATCTGCACACTGATGCTTGCCGCAACGGCCGTTATGGCCGCCGGCCCATCATTGCAGGGAGAAGAACTCTACAAGTACCTTTCGAAAAAAATTATCAGCGAAGGAGACGCCGCGTTCGTGGACGGGCTGAACACAAGCTCGCTTAAGCTCGACTGGTCCGCGGCGCAAAAGAAGGAGCTGACAGGCAACCTCCGCATCCTGAAAGTCAAGACCGCGAAGGACGAGACCAAGGCGCTTTATTTCATACGCGGCAGCGAAGGCGACATGTACGTCGTATCACTGCCGGCCGAAGGCGGGCGCACCGCGGCCGAGTATGAGAAAATCTCGGAAAACAGGATGATGTTCGCGCTCGAAACGGTTACCGGAGAACACGAAGGCAAAACCTATACCTTCGCCCGGATCAGCGGGGAGCCAAAAGCGATTCTCTTCGACCGCATTTTCAAGATAGCCATCGTTCTCATGCTCTTTCTAGTCATGGTGGGCATGGGACTTACCCTGAAACTTAGCGACTTCGCCCTTGTTTTCCGCAAGCCGCTGGGCATCGTTATCGGACTCGTCCTCCAGTACGGCCTGATGCCCCTGGTCGCGTTAGGCCTAAGCTATCTGTTCGGATTCTACCAGGCCTATCCCTTCATATTCCTGGGGCTTATTCTGGCAACGGCAAGCCCTGCGGGCGTTACTTCGAACCTGCTGACACAATTCGCCAAGGGCGACCTGGCACTTTCCATTTCCCTCACCTCGATCTCGACGATCCTGGCGATGTTCTGCACGCCGCTCCTCCTGTCCCTCTACGGGAACACCGGTTCGGGAGCGTCGGTTCCGGCTCTGCTCATCGCGCAGACCATCATCGTGCTGGTCATCGTTCCACTGGCAGTCGGCATGACGGTGCGGGCCAAATTCGAGAAGGTCGCGCTCAAAGCGGCGCCGTTCTTCTCCATCCTGGGCATTATCACGGTCCTATTCATCATGGTGACGGGCGTGGTGGGAAATCTCAACGCGCTGAAAGACACCGCCCGCTACAGTTTCTCCTTCTATCTTGCTCCCCTGATTTTAGCCCTCACCGGCATGGTGTTTGCCATCGTTGTGGCGAAGATTTTTCGGGTATCCGAAAAGCAGATCCGGTCCCTCGCTTTTGAGACCGGTGTTCGCAACTCCGCCCTTTCCATGACGCTCGCGATCCTCATCCAGGACCAGATCGGTGACTTCTACAGTTCACTCTTTATCGTCAACGGTGTGTATGGTCTGGAGATGTACATCGCGGGAATCCTTTTCGTGATGTTCTTCAGGAAATTTTCAAAGGAAACAGAAGGGTAGTCTTCTCATCCCCTTTTCCCTTTCAAGGGGAAACGCGTGCAAAGGAATACTAACAAAAAATATATATTCATTCACCGTCTTAATCCCGCTCTTCAAGGGCGGGATTAAGACGGATTAGTAGAAAACAAGGGCGCAGGTATCTTTCTACTGAAGAAAAAAATTACAACAAACTTGAAAATACAGAATCAAACTTTTCTGACAAATAAACGCGTACAAATATTACACGAAAATCTTGAAAATGATAATTTGACGGAAATATTGCCCTGAATCGAAAAGGCTAACGGATTTGGGATAATTTCACCGTTCGCTGTTATGTATGAGAGATTTTATATTTGTATTTTTTTGAATGTTCATCCTTCTGCGGAACGCTTCGGCTTGGTCTCCAAAAGTATTGTCCTGTAACTCTCTTAGTGCTTCCTCCTTCTGAGCATCAGTCATTCCAGGATTATTCATTATCGCTTTTTCCTGAGAGTAGTAATCGGCTTCCCTTTTTCTGTCAGCTTCAAGTTCAGCATCCACCTGTTCGAGTCTTGCCAACTGGTCCGGTGAAAAATATTCTTTTCGGAATTCCTTTATTTTCTCCAAACGTTGTTCTGCCGGCAATTCCTGCAGATCCTTTTGATAAATGGCTTGCTTTTCCTGATAACTTGTATATTTTTCAGGATCCGTCTTCGGAGGTTCTTCAGCATTTTCGGGATCTGTACCCCACATTTCATCCTTTAATAAACTAAGTTTCTTTTCTTTCTCAATCCCGTAAAGGTTCGCATCGTGCACGATGGCCCCTTTTCTGATATTATATTCCTGCCCTTTTACCTCGATGCCCCACATGGCATCAGCTATTTCCGAACCAAAGGTTTCCCTGCGATATTCATGAATATCCTTTAAATACCGTATGAGTTCGTCTGGGTTCCTGGGATGCGGCCACTTTTGAACCTTATCTGCCAACTCTATCTCATAATTGCAGAATTTTTTGTAAAGAGTGAACATTTCATCGGCCTTTGCCTGTTCCATGATTGAATGCAGATATTTTTCAACTTCCTTTAAATGATCATCAAGATTGCCTGCTTTGATGTGCATCTGTAAATATTTGAAAAATTTTACTGTATTAGGATTGGCGATGGTCTGTGAAAAATACTTATTCGGATCTTCCGTCCCGGACATAAACTGATTGTTACTGAAATATTCCTTCATGTCTTTGAGCGTTATTTTACTATTCTTGTTGATGATATTGATGGACACAGCCTGTCTCTGTTTTGCAAAGAACCAGTAACCGGAAAAAGCGGCAAAAAGTGCACCCGCAATGCACAGGCTGATGATGATTTTTCTATTTCTCATATAGTTGTTTCCATCCCCGAAAGTGTCAGAAAGAAATCTGATTATTATCCAATAAAAAAAGCATGGTGAATCATATCCAGGATTCACCATGCTTTAAAATGACTTTGCTTAAAGTAAATCTCTCATTTCAGAAGAGTTTTATATTAATAACCCATATTTTTCAAGTCAGCTGCAATATTGACAAACGCGGTCGGTGCATCATATCCGGGTGTCACGATCACCAGCGCACCGACTTCGGCGAAATGATTGACACCGCCAAGCCATGACCAGGAACCGCCGTCAAAGACACCCCTGAAATTTCCCCATTTGGCCGACGTGACGGATACCGTGCCGTCGTTGTCGCCCTCGTAGGGTTTCATAATCTCCCAAATCGCCAACAGTAAACCGCCGCCCAGAGCGTTGGTTATTTTGCCGGCATAACTTTGATAATAGACACCGGGCATATCCGGGGTATTGGGATTAAATACATTCATCATAAATGGACGTGTTAATTCGTAGAATCCGACCACAGCGTCTTCAGAATCACCGCCGTTAATCAAAGAAATCACACCGCTGATTATCGGGCCGAGCACGTTGGTCAGTTTGGTGGCGTCTCCAATTCCCATAATGATATCAAAAAAGACACTGCCGCGATGCGGCCCCGCCATGCTCGTAAGGCTGGCTACATATTTGTCCAGACCCAGATTGGAAATGGCATATCTTGTATAGAGGCACCCGTCAGAGTGACCGATAACATTCACTTTGGGAGCGCCGGTCACAGCCAGCACCTCGAGAACCTGTGGTTTCCATTGAGCGGCTTTATTGGCCTTGGATTCCAAGGCGCTTACATTGGTGATGAAAACGTTCGCGCCGTTATCTCTCATTGCACTGGGAATCTTTCCCCAGTAATCAATGATGCCGAGAATCTTTGACTCAAATATAGCACCGTGAGCAAGAATGATTGGATACTTCGTTGCCGATTTTGTGCTGATGGCCATTGACGTCATGGGCAAAGCAAATAAAAGAACCATAACTACGATTAATACTTTTTTCACTTAAAAATAACCTCCAAGATGAATTTTATTAATAACCCATATTTTTCAGATCAGCCGCGATATTGACGAACACGGTCGGCGCATCATAGCCGGGTGTCACGATCACCAGCGCACCGACTTCGGCGAAATGATTGACACCGCCAAGTCCTGACCAGAAACCGCCGTCAAAGACACCCCTGAAATTTCCCCATTTGGCTGACGTGACGGATACCATGCCGTCGTTGTCACCCTCGTAGGGTTTCATAATTCCCCAAAGCGCCAACAGGATGCCGCCGCCCAGAGCGTTGGTTATTTTGCCGGTATAACTTTGATAATAAACACCGGGCATATCCGGGGTATTGGGATTAAATACATTGATCATATATGGACGTGTTAATTCGTAGCCGTTAGCCACAGCGTCTTCTGAATCACCGCTGTTAATCAAGGAAAGCGCCCCGCTGATTACCGGGCCGACCACGTTGGTCAGTTTGGAGGCGTCGCCAATTCCCATAAGGATATCCGCGAGAACACTGCCGCGATGCGGCCCGCCCATGCTCGTTAGACTGGCTACATATTTGTCCAGCCCCAGATTGGAAATGGCATATCTTGTATAAAGGCACCCGTCAGAGTGACCGATAACATTCACTTTGGAAGCACCGGTCACAGCCAGCACCTCGAGAACCTGTGGTTTCCATTGAGCGGCTTTATTGGCCTTGGATTCCAAGGCGCTTACATTGGTGATGAAAACGTTCGCGCCGTTATCTCTCATTGCACTGGGAATCTTTCCCCAGTAATCAATGATGCCGAGAACATTTGACTCAAATCCAGCACCGTGAGCAAGAATGATTGGATACTTCGTTGCCGATTTTGTGCTGATGGCCATTGACGTCATGGGCAAAGCAAATAAAAGAACCATAACTACGATTAATACTTTTTTCATTTCACAACCTCCTGGCTGAATTTTATTCCCTGATGTGAGATCGGAAATGAAAAATAGCACTAACTATGCCATTTTTTTTAAAGATACATAAATGACTTCTAACTATTTGAAATACAATTCAATAATAAATTCAGGAATCAAATATCAATATTACGAATGGTCATTTTGCCCCAATTTATTCAATATATTTAGGGGCGACGTGCCCCTTATTTGGGGGCATCCTGGTCGAGTTTCTGTTCCAACCCGAGTTTTAGCATCTTACGGAAAAGAGTTTTACGATCGATTCCCAGAGCAGCAGCGGTTCGACGACGATTCCAGTTATTTTCTACCAACGCCTTCATGATGAGTTCTTTTTCATTGGCTTTAAGGTTCATTGCTACATTATTTTTATTGTCATAATTCCAGGAAGGTGTTGTCTGGCTGACAGTTAAAGTGCTTTCCCCGACGCCGCTTCTGATGGATTGAACATTTGTCAAGCGCCTGTCATCCAACATTTCAGGGGTGACTGTCGGCCCACCCGCAAAATCCAGCCTTTTTAACGTAAGATAGCGGTGCAACACATTCTGAAGTTCCCGTATATTGCCCGGCCAGTCATAATTCATCAAGGCTTCCGTAATATTTCCCGGCAAGGGAGGATGATTTTTATCATGGTGCTGAATGAAATGATCAACGAGCAGCGGTAAATCTTCTTTTCTTTCTCTGAGCGGTGGAAGATAAATCGGCAGGATGTGAATCCGGTAGAAGAAGTCTTCCCGCATAATCCCCCGTTTGACTAAATCCCGAAGATTTCGGTTCGTCGCCGCAATAATCCGGACATCCGCTTTTTTTATAATGTTACCGCCAACCGGCGTGTAACCGTCACCTGAAATTGCTCTTAAAAGTTTGACCTGCATATTCAGGCCGATTTCACCGACTTCATCAAGAAAAAGGGTTCCGCCATCGGCCTCATCGAGATAGCCCCGCTTATCCATACTGGCGCCGGTAAAGGCTCCTTTTTTGTAACCGAAAAACTCGCTTTCCATGAGGGTTTCCGGTATTGCGCCGCAATGAACGGTCACAAAGGCCTTCCGGGTTCGTTCACTCGTTTCGTGAATAGCCTTGGCGACCAGCTCTTTTCCCGTTCCCGACTCTCCATAGATGATGATATTGGCCTGCGTTGCGGCGGCCTGAAGGATGAATTCGTACACCTCCTGCATGACCTGACTCTTGCCGATGATGTCACAGAAACGGTAACGTTCCCGGATGGACGATTTCAAACGAATGTTTTCTTTGTGGAGGTTTTCACGGCTTTCCAGGAGGGCTGCCTCAGCCTGCTTGCGGGAGGTGATGTCCGTGAATGAGGCAATGAATTGCCCCGTCCCCGGTATTTGTCCCACACGGATCAGGACATCGAAGCGATTCCCGTTACGGTGGGCAATCCGGCATTCGTATTCGACGGGTTTGTCGCCCTTGCGACGGGAAAAACATGCCATAATGGAATTACGATCTCCCATCGCCATAAAATCCGTGAATTTCATCTTGCCTTCTATTTCATCTTTTTCATATCCCGACATTTCCACAAATCGATCATTCACCATGGAGATCAGCAGAGAATCTTCTACGATCACTAACGGGAGGTTGGCATTTTCGAAGACGCTGCGATAGCGTTCTTCACTTTTCTTCAGAGCGGTTTCCATTTGTTTGCGTTCGGTAATCTCTCTGCTTTCACCTAAAATGGAAACAGGCTTCCCATTCGCGTCTCTGATGAAACTGAATTTGATTTCCCCCCATACCCTTCGACCGTTTTTACATTTAAATTCCAATTCTACTGAGCGGTCAAAAACATAGTCCGAAGGCGCGGCCAATGCTATCGGCATTTCATCTGAAAATAAATCCATTGCTTTTTGGAAAGATTCAGCCATGAGAAGCTTTTCCCAGGGAATTTTTTTGACTTCTTCAAAAGTGTATCCCAGTAATTTTTCTACTGACGGACTTACATAGGTTACGTTTAAATTCAAATCCATCAGCCAAACCTGATCTTTCATGTGGTCGGCCAGCAGACGATACTGGGACTCACTGTTCTCGAGGGCTTCTTGAGCCAGTTTGCGTTCGGTAATGTCCCTGGTCTCCCCCAGTAAGAATTTAAGCTCGCCGTTTTTATCCCGCAGGAAACTTATGGTATTATCCATCCACAACAGATGACCGTCCTTGTGACGAGCTTGCGCTTCAAAGGAATACTTATGGACGGAAGGCGGAAGAGTTTTCATGGCTTTGGGTATTTCAGTTCTATAGGTATCCACCAATTTCCGAAAAGATTCTTCCGTCAGGAGTTTTTTCAGAGGAAGATTTTTGATTTCATCCAAAGGATATCCATACATTTTCTCTACAGACGGGCTGATATAGATTATTTTTAAAGACTTTATGTCTCTGAGCCACACGTGCTCGGTTATATTGTCGGCCAGAAGACGATATTGCTCTTCAACTTTTTTGCGCTCAGTAATGTCACGAACTATTCCCCGAAATCCGACGGGGTTACCTGATGAATTTTTAAGCAATGATGCAGAGGCTTCCACGTATCTTTGGGCGCCGTCTTTTCTTGTCATTTTCCAATCAAATCCCTTGGAAGGCTCACCGGTCTGATAAACTTTACGAAACATCGCGTAAATTTCTCTGGCGGTGGTTTTATCAACCAACTGCTGATTATTCAATCCCAACAATTCTTCTTTGGAGTAGCCGGTGAGCTTACACAGTGAATCGTTGAAGAATGTAAAACTACCGGCAAGATCTACTTCGTAATAACCATCCTCGATGCTTTCCAGAATGGTTCGGTATTTTTCTTCACTCAGGCGTAAAGACTCTTCCATTTGTTTGCGCTCGGTGATGTCGCGGACAATCCCCTGAAATCCGATAGGGTTCCCTGATGAATCTTTTCGTAACGATGCGGATATCTCCAGATATTTTTTGTTTCCGTCTTTTGTTGTCGTCCACCAGCCAACGCCTTTAGCCGGCTTTCCCGTTTGATAAACTTCACGATAGGCGTCGACAAGTCTTTTCGCCGTCTCTTCATCGGTATACTGTCGATAGTCAAGACCCATCATTTCGTCTCTGGAGCGGCCGTGAAGACGGCATAAGGCATCATTGAAAAAAGTGAATTTACCTGAAAGGTCTATTTCGTAATAACAATCCTCAATATTGTCCAGAATGGTTCGCCATTTTTCTTCGCCTTCGCTTTGTCTTATTTCAAGCAGTTTGTTTTGATGGTTCGTATTCGTGGATAAGTCTTTGTTGTTTTGCACTTTCTCACTTTTCTCTTTCGTGTTTATGTTCATAGCATTAAAATTGTTTGTCCGTTAAATTTGATCACTATTGATGAAGGCCCATCGACCGGATTTTGCTTTACCCGCCTTTTGTTTCCACAAAATATCTTTCTCGAGCTTTATCCTCGCCTCGCTCGTTGTTTTCACGAATTCCTCACCCACCTTATAAAATTTATCCTCTATAACTTTAATCCATTTTACTTTTCCGGCAGGCTTTCGTTCGTCTCTTTATATTGATGTCATTGTTCGTTAACTATAAGAAACACCGTTTTATATGTCAATCAAATGTTGATTACGCCATGCAGGAAGTAAATATAATGTGATCGAATCCATTGAAATGCTTTAGTAGAACCGTCGTCGTTTATTTTCAGGATACAAACAAATGCCTTTGAAAAGAACCTTTTCTTGGCAAATGAAGATAGCCGGTCGTCCGTTTTTACTTGACCAGATCAGTTTCTTATACTATTTTTAACAAAAGCAAATTTTCTACAAGTCAAGCGCTGAAGATCGTTAATCAAATAATTCAACAGACAACTTTTGAAAAAAATCACAATAAAGGAGATTCAAAATGAAAGATGTAACTTTTCTGACCCATAATGGGGTAAAAATTTTATATGAGGATCTTGAAAATGCCAAGGCGGAGGACGTATTACCATGGATCGAAAGAGCTAAAGGGATTATTCGCAGTCAGCCTGAAAAATCTGTACTTTGTCTGCTGAATGTCAAAAATGCAAAATTTGACATGTCGGTAACAGCCGCCCTGAAGGATTTCGCTAAGGGAAATGAACCTTATGTAAAATTCGCTGCTGTTTACGGTATTGAAGGTTTGAAGGAAATAATATTCAAAAGCGTTCTGACCTTCACCGGCAGGAAGAACCTTGTGCTTTGCAAAACCCTTGAAGAAGGGAAAGACATTCTGGCGAAACAAGCTTAAAACAAGTGAAATGACCTTTGTCCCTGCCACCAGAAAGTGGCAGGGTGATTCACTATAAAATTTTCCGATCACTGCGTATCAGAAAATCAAGGTTCATTTAAAACCTAAGTTGAACGGTCCCTTGCGCAAATCAAACGGGGATATTCCAAGAGCCAAGTACCTAAATAACCTGAATGTAAACATGGGGGGAATCCATAACGATCAAATATTGCTTAAGGATTAATCTATCAATAAAGAAACTTTTGGGAGCAAAGATTGACAAATGCAAAAGCTTGCCTATTTCGACACATCGCATGAGATGCCGCTGGAAATGATTATGGCGGCCGGATTTACCCCGTATAAAATTCTGGGGGATGTCCACCAATCCAATGACCCGGCAGATAAGTACTTATCCAGTTTTTTCTGCCCCGCCGCCAGAAGCTGGCTTACCGAAGCGCTGGCGCACTCCGGCGAATGGGCCGGGATTGTTTTCGCTCAGGGATGCAACAACACCAACCGGCATTATGACATCTGGAAGGTTCATGTTCAAACCCCCTTCCTGCACTGGTTTGGCGCTCCCCTGCTGGAAAGCGATGCCGCCAAAAAATATTACAGGGTTGAACTTCAAAGACTGATCAGCGCTCTTGAAAAACAATTTTCTATAAAAATTACACCGGAAAAAATTAAGGAAGCGATTATTAAATCCAATACAATCAAGAAAAAGCTGCAACAGCTTTCTTCGCTCAGAGCCGAGAAGGACATTCCCAACCGCGATTATCTGACCGCCGTCATCAAATGCTTGACGGCCCCCGTGGATGAAACGATTGCCTGGCTCGACTCGGAAATCAAGGCGTGGAATTCAAGACCCGCTTTTCCATCCGGCAAAAAACGGTTTCTTTTAACCGGCAGTGACATCACGTATGTGGAATGGATGGATACACTGGAGGATTGCGGGATCAGAGTTGTCCGAGATGACCTTTCCGTAGGAGAAAGATTTTTCGCGACGCTGATTCCCGACAAAAGCGATCCGTTGGATGCCCTCATGGAATATTATATGAACATTCCCAAGCCCGCGACAAGGCCGACGATTCAGAAACGACTCGATTATCTGTATCAGGCGCTCGAAGAAACAAAGGTTGACGGGGTTCTTTCGCAGAATGTGAAATTCTGCGAACCTTATGCCTATGATTCCGTGCCGGTTAATAACGCGCTGAAATCCAAAGGCTACAAGGTGATTCATCTGGAACGTGATTTTTCCCCCGCTGCGGATCAGCAACTTGCGAACAGACTCATGGCTTTTGTAGAAATGATGGAGGTAGGGAACAATGGCTAAAACAAACAATTCTGATGAGAATGCCGGAAAGATAAAACTCAAAACCCTGCCTCACGCGAAGGACCTGAAGTGGCCGATGTTGTGGTGGATCGGCATGGAAAAATTATACAGAACGCTGCCTTGGAAAAAGACCGCCTGGACATGCGCCGCCTTCCCGATTGAAATGATGTGGATCTACGATATCTTCCCCGATCATCCTGAAAATATGGCGACCGTGGCTGCAGCCCGCAAACAGTCCCAGCGCCTGATCGAGCATGCCGAGGGCATGGGGTTCTCCCGGGATCTGTGTTCCTACTGTAAAACAAACATCGGCGCCTACGATACTAAAATCAAAAAGACCCTTGGCGGCATCAGCAAGCCCGACATCGTGGTCTGCACCAACGCCATCTGCGATACCCACTGGAAGTGGTTTCAGATTATGGCCGATAAAATGAACGTTCCGTTTTTCATGTTTGATATTCCCAAGTGGGTCAGTGGAACCGATGAGAAAACCCTCGAAGGCAATATTGATTACGTTGTGGATCAGTTTTACGATCTGATTGTCTTTATCGAAAAGCACACCGGAAAAAAAATGAATGAGAAAAGGCTTTACAAAGTGCTGGACAGATCGGCGGAACTGTCCAACCTCTGGCGGGAGATTTTTGAACACAGAAAGGCGGTGCCGTCACCATACAGCGGAGCCGAGACGTCTGCAGCCTTCTTTCCCCTGGTGGTTCTGCCCGGCGTTCAGGTCGGCATCAATTTTTTCAGAAAAATTCTTGCCGACATTAAAAGCCTCACCGCGAAGGGCGAAGGAACGATGCCCGCGGGAAAGGAAAAATACCGCGTGATGTGGGAGGGCATCCCGTTCTGGTACCGGATGAGATTCATGTATGACCTGGCGCAATACGGCGTCGTCATTGCGTTCGAGCCTTACACCTATTCCTTCGCTCCCGAAAAGAAAAAGTGCCTCACGATGGAAGAAACGTTGCGCCATGTCGCCAAACTGATCATGGACACGCCGTATGCCTACAACCTTGAAAGACGAATTGAAAATTTTGAAAAGTGGATCGATGAATACAAACTCGACGGCGTCATTCTGCACGAGAACATGTCGTGCCGGCCTTCCAGCGCAGGCATGGTCGATCTGGCGGAGGCCATTATGCGGGACAAGGGCATTCCGGTGCTGATTCTCCAGTGCGATATGAACGATCCCAGGGCATACTCCGAAGGACAAATTAAGACCAGAGTGGAGGGGTTTGTTGAACTTATGGAGGCGAATAAAAAATAGGACCTTTCACAGTATTTCCATATTGACAAATATCCTTGTTTATGGGAAAAGTAGATACCTTACTTCATTACTTGGGAGGTAATTATGCTGGCTAAGCGCACCACAAAAAATCAACTGACCTTGCCCAAGGCTATTATCGAGGCCACCGGTGAAGCGGATTATTATGAAGTCAACGCGGAAAACGGCCGAATCATTCTGACGCCCCTGCGCATTCAAAGGGCTGACGCCGTTCGCGCGAAACTTGCTCAATTGGGCATTACGTCGGACGATGTTAAGGACGCAATTGCATGGGCGCGAAAGAAACGATAAAAAGACCGCGCGTTGTTATGGATACGAATTGCATTGTATCCGCACTGCTTTTTTCCAAAGGCAGCGCAAGCTGGCTTGCCCATGCCTGGATGCAACAGCGTTTTATTCCCCTGGTAAGCCGTGATACAACAACGGAATTGATGAGAGTTTTAAGCTATCCGAAATTTCAACTCAGCCAGGATGAACAAGAGATCATTCTGGCTGAGTTTCTGCCATACGCCGAAGCCGTGCAGGTTAAAAATGTGCCGGGAAAGTTGCCTGAGATAAAAGACCCGAATGATTTGATGTTTTTAAAGCTTGCCGTGGTGGGCAAAGCTGACGCTCTGGTTAGCGGCGACACACATATTTTAGCCCTAAAATCTCAATTGGGCAGAATATCGATTCTAACGGTGAATGAATTTGCTGTTTGGCTAAAGGAGTATTGTTGATCTTTTGCTGATTTTTCAGTGCGACATGACCGATCCGCGAGCCTACTCTGAAGCACAGATAAAAACCCGCATAGAAGGCTTTGTGGAACTGATGGAGGCGTATAAAAAATAATATATAGAACGTCCCCAATATTTCATATAAGGATAACTTAAGGGTGTCCCCCGGGAGTTACAGGATGTTGGAATGATCTTATTAATCTGTCCTCATTGCAAACAAGAGATCGATGCGTATGCGAAAATTTGTCCATACTGCCATTTACCTCATAAAACAGACAAATATTTTGAGAGATGTAGCTCTATTATATATTTAACACCTCTAATTTTTTTGGGCACCTATTTTTTGATCCATGTTAAAGTTCGCACAGTTATGTATGCAATTGGAATTTCAATAATGATTTCAATAGTCATTGTCTAGTTTTTAACCAAAATGGTTACTTTTGTTGAGAATATTGAAAGGAAGAATTCGGGGGACAACACTTAATTAGAAAAAGATCAGCGCCCAATGAAAAAAAAGAGGAGTTCCGTTTAGTTCATATCGTTCGGTAAGAATATAATAATGTCTGTAAATCATTGTAAAGAAGGAATGAAATAACAAATGTACACAGTAGGAATTGACATAGGGTCCATTACGGCGAAGGCGGCGTTGTTGGCCGACGGGAAAGTCATTGCCACAAAGATTATTTTCACCGGCTACAATGCCGAAGCCGCGGGGCTGAAGGTTTATGAAGAGGTTTTGCAGGACGCGGGGATTGACAAAAGCAAGGTGGCGAAAATTGTTTCCACCGGTTACGGCCGCAACAGCGTGAAGTTTGCCGATAAATCCTACACGGAAATTATGTGCCATGCCACCGGCGCCCATTTTCTGAATCCGCACATCCGTTCCATCATTGATATCGGCGGGCAGGACAGCAAGGCCATTTTGCTGGACGACAAAGGCAAGGTGAAAAATTTTGTCATGAATGATAAATGCGCCGCCGGAACGGGACGCTTTCTGGAAGTGATGGCTAGAGCTATGGAAGTCAATCTCGATGAATTCGGCGCGATGTCGATCAAATCGAAGCAGCCTGCAAAAATAAGCAGTCTCTGCACGGTGTTTGCGGAATCAGAAGTTATTTCTCTGATTGCCAAAGGGGAACAGCGGAAGGACATCATCGCAGGCATTCACGAATCCATCGCGGCCAGAATTACATCCATGATCGGCCGACTGGGATTGCAGGAGCCGGTGATGATTACGGGAGGAGTGGCCCGCAATGTTGGAGTTGTTCATGCCCTGGAGAAAAAGCTGGGCATGAAAATCGAAGTGTCTCCTTACGCGCAGGTCAACGGCGCTATCGGTGCCGCCGTACTTGCCGCGTCGTTATAGCACGGTTAGGATTTATTTGAATCGACATGTCCACAGATTACGATTTCATGAAAATAGCGCTGGAGGAAGCCGAATCCGGTTATCGGCACGGTGAAGTGCCTGTGGGCGCGGTGCTGGTTCGCGAAGGTATTGTTCTGGCACAGACTCATAATTCACCTATTGCCAATAATGATCCCTCTGCACACGCGGAAATGCTGGTTTTAAGGCAGGCCGGCGAGAAACTGGGCAATTATCGGCTGGCGGGAACAGAACTTTACGTAACGATTGAACCCTGCATCATGTGCGCCGGCGCTATTGTCCACGCACGGGTGGATCGGGTGATTTTCGGAGCGCGCGATCCGAAATTCGGAGGAGTTTTCTCATTATATAATATTCTGGATGATAAACGATTGAATCATCAGGTCAAAATAACAGAAGGCATCTTAAAGGAAGAATGCGGAGAAATTATCAGTAGATTTTTTAAGGAAAAGAGGGTAACATCCGCACCCGCTTCGGCGACGTGATAAAAACGTGGAGAGGTACCGAAGTGGTCGTAACGGGATCGACTCGAAATCGATTTGGGGGCCACAAGCTCCCACGGGGGTTCGAATCCCCCTCTCTCCGCCAGAACATAGTCCGGTAAAATCCAAGGACATACAGAAACCCTCTAGAAATAGAGGGTTTTTTGTTGCTTATCGTCTAAAGAAAATTGTTGTTACAGGGATCGTGAAGCAGGCAAATGCAAGAAGAGTGAGTATGAATCGGGCGACAAAAAAAGCCGCTCGAGATGCGGCTTTTTTACAAAAAATGGTGATTAAACCTTTTTTATGCCAGACATTTTTTTTTCATGCTGGTAAGAGACTGAAAATGTTTTCTTTCTTCTTCGATGATTTTCTCAATTTCTTCATGCTGGGATGCGGGAACCAGTTTCTTAATTTCATGATAATAAAGAATTGAATCCAGTTCTCTTTGAATGGCAAATTCCAAAGCGGATATCATATCCGTAACTTTCGCCAGTTGTTTATCCATGATTTCCTTGGTGAAAATTAAGTTGTTATCCACATAAGAACGAAGGTACTCGCCGAATTCTCCTTCATAACTCTCCGGTTGGCTTGATTTTTCCATGCCGGCAAAAAATTTCTCAAAAGTTTTTTTATGATTAACTTCCGCCTGCGCCAGTCCGGCAAACAGCTTTTTCTCGTCTTCCTTTTTGGCAATTTGTTCGGCGAATTTGTAAAAATTAACACCATTTTCTTCGATTCTGATTGCGACTTCCATGATATCGCTTGCTGTAAATACTCCCATTTAGATGCCTCCTAATCGTCAATATAATTAAAGTAAATTGACCATATTTTCTTTTTTAATGCAACAAAATTAACGCCTTTAAAACCAATTCTTTTTTTGAAATTATTGGTCATTTAAATCGAAATCGTCAACATCATTCCCCGTCTTTTTGTGAGATTTTAATCACATGCCTGCCTCCTTTAAGAAGAAGCCCTACTTTTCACCTTGATCATGACGCTGGCTTTCGGTGCTTGTCCGCCGGGAAAGGAAACGCCGGCCGGGAGCACTATTTTTGTATCCAGTGTTGTAGTAAAAAATATTTTTCGCAGGTCAATGGGTTCTGTTTCGAGTTTGATGTATTCCGGTTTCGCTTGTCCACTGATTAAAACACGTACCTTGGAAGGTGTTACGCTGATTTTTTGCAGTCTCAGATTGGCCGGTAAGGAATTCTGGGTATTAATCTGTACAGGAAATGTCCAGTAAATTGATTTCGAAGCAGACACTTGGATTTTCGAGGGGACAATATCAGCCACAGCTAAATTAGATGGTGTATTAATCATCTCCGCTGTCAGGTTAAATTCTCTTTTTTTATCTGCGATGGCCGACAAATCCAGAGAAAGGATCAGTTTCTTCTCGTCCAGCAGACTGAAAGCCTGCTCAGACCCCTGAAGCACAACCTTTGTTTCCGTGATCTGCGGTTCATCAATCTGCCAGTTTTGAGGAACATTTTTATACTCAATGGGAACGGTAAAATCCCGGCGTACAGTATCACGCTGGTAACCGAAAGCAACCCATAAAAGACAGGCCATAACGATGGCAATAAATTTTTCCAGCGTGTTTTCTTTGAGCCAGTTTAGCGCAGGATGTGATTTTTTATTGGGAGTGTTTCGAATGTAAAATTGTTCTAATGTTTCATGCAGGGACGCCGCACTGGGAACGATGGTGAGATTTTCCAGATAGCCCAGGGAAATGGTGCCCCGTTCCTCGGAAACCACGATGCTCAAGGCGTCGGAGCGTTCCGCCAGACCCAGTGCCGCCGTATGGCGCAAGCCGATATTGCCGTATTTGGAGGTATTCATGGACAGCGGCAAATGGCACCCAAATTTCTTCACCCGGTTGCCGTCCACGATCACCGCTCCGTCATGACCGATGGAATGAGGATCAAAGAGGCTCTCCAACAGGGATTCACTGACAAGGCCATCCAGTTCTGTTCCGCCGTTGATATGCCGCTCCAACGGATCAATCCCCTGGATGACGATCAAAGCACCGATTCTTTTTTTTGCAAGATTGGCCGCCGTTTGCGCGATGATTTCCGCTGTGGATTTTAATCCGGATAGCGATGAAAATTTTTTGCCGATATTGCCCAGGACAGCCAGCCTTTCAAAAAAGCCGCGTAAATCTTCCTGGAAAATCACGACTAATACAAAGAGCGAGATGGCAAAAAAACTCTGCAATACGATCGTGGTAAGATAAAGATGAAAGAAGCGGGCGGCAACATAAACGCCACCCAGAAGAATTATTCCGATCAGCACGAAACGGGAAGCCCGCGTTTTAAACCATGTCAAAAGAGCAAAAATCATGAGGGCAATGATGATGACATCAAGCAAATCCTGAATGCGGATGTTTTTTAAAACAGTTAAAGCGGAATCCATCAATGCCATAAATTTTCCCGACACGCCAAAATTTAAAACAATTTGAGAACTTATATAAAAATAATTGAACAGGTGTCAAGGACGATTAATAATCTTGTATTGACATTTATCACCATTATCACTTATTTTTGCTTTCATGAAAAAAATATCCCGTAAACAACGTAATCCCGCAGACGATTTATTACCAAAAGACAAGTCTCACAGAGAAAATGTCTGGTGCGCAAAAAATGGCTATTTCATCGACCTGGACGCCTGTCGGGCCCGTTCCCTGCAACAGAAATATTGTCGCCGATGCTATACTTCACTGATCCAAGTGCCGCTTCCGTTTTGATATTCGGAAGTTGCGTTGAATCAGCAATAATTTCCATGGAATAATTCTTATCCCCCTTTTGCGAGGCATTGACAACCGCCTAAAAAGCATATAAGGTAAATAATCAAAAAGACCTGTCAAATCAAAATATTATACAAAGGACTACTGCGCTCTGAGACTGGATCGATATCTGTCAAAACAAGATGCAATGGATTGTTTGGAAATTATGCATGATTGCACCCTCTGCAATGATAAAAATAATTTCTATGATTTGATGCATCGCCTGAAAATACTTTTTGACCATCAATATGATGTCTGTGCGCTTGCTGTTACAAATAACAGAGGTTCTCTCGAGTCATTAGATCTGCTCAATATCAGCTACCCTGATGAACTGATGTCCATATACACTGCCAATCAATGGAACAATATAGACCCCCTTCATAAGGTAAATTTTTCACAATTTAAATTGCAGTACTGGTCCGATACTTTCAAGCAACATGGCGAACCCAGGAAGATGAGATTTGTTTTTGATGATTTTAACATTCGAGAAGGCTATGCGCATGGTGTAAAAAATATATCCGGCAATAACGGCAGTATTTTCTGCTTTGCCGCCAATAAAATGAAAAAAGGAAAACGCACGGATTTGATATTGGAATTGCTTGTGCCGCATTATCATGAAACTTTAACTCGTGTTTTGGCCAAGAGCAATGGAAAATCAACAATACTTTCTCCTCGTGAAAAAGAAATACTAAATTGGATAATACAGGGTAAAAATACTTGGGAAATCTCAATGATTCTAAAAATCAGCGAAAGAACCGTTAAGTTTCACATAAATAACATCATGAAGAAACTTGATGCCGTAAATCAAACGCATGCTGTAGCCATAGCTCTGCGGGATAACATAATTGCACTTGATTGACTATGCTGAACGAGAATACAGAACCTGTAATGAATAATAGTTCTTACGAACCTTCCTTACAAATTAATAAGGGGAAATTTTTCCCGCCGGTTGTTAATCCAGCGCATTACTTGTTCCGTGAAATGCTGATTAAAAATATCCTTCGTCAAATAAAACAAAAAAGGCTTATGCTCATTGAAGCCCAAGCCGGGCAGGGAAAATCAATTCTTGCCGCACAAGTTATCTCTCATCTCAAAGTCCAATCCGGCTGGTACCAGATCGGACCGGAGGATATAGACCCTGTAAGTTTCCTTGAATCGCTTATTACAGGTTTGCGTCAAAGTATTCCTAATTTCAGTCCGCTGCTTCTGGAGGACATGATCAGGAAAGGTGAAATTAACGTCCCTGAATATCCTTCTTATATTGACATCCTCTGTAAAGATTTGGAACATTGTTTGTCAAAAGAATATTATCTTGTTTTCGATGATGTTCATCTTTTGGAAGAAAGCTTACCCGGCCAATCCATGCTGCTTCATCTCGTCAACCGCGTACCAAAATCAGTGCATTTTATATTGATATCTCGCAGGCCCATCTTTTCCCAAAAAGCAAGAGAAGTGCTTCTCGATAACGCTTTAATCATTAAAAACACGGATATCAAATTGACCGAAGAAGAAATTTTCAACCTGTGCAACGACATTCTTCATATTTCCATTTCATATATGGAAGCCCGGCAATTATGGAAATTGACGGAAGGCTGGATCATGGGTTTAATTCTGGCAAGTCGCTCAATGGAGAAGAGAGGCGTAAACGGAGTAAATACGCAATCTCTGGAATTACTGAACAGAGCCAACGCAGAAAACCTGGCTGACTTTTTTCGCAAAGAAATATTTTCTCGAATAGATAAGGATACCGGCAAAATTTTTCATCAACTTTCTTTGCTGGAATCCATTCCACTGCCCCTTGCAATGCAGATTACCGGAAATGAAAAAACAGATTCTATTCTCAAGGAAGTGACGGCAAGAAATTGTTTTATTCGCAGTGTGAATCGAGAAGGGACGGAATATGTTTTTCACCATCTTTTTCGGGAATCACTGTTCCTGATTGCTTCCGAAGATCTTTCGCCTGCCGAAAAAAAGATCATATACAAAACGGCGGGAGATTATTATGCGCAACAAAAATCCATTGATGAAGCGCTTTCCTATTATGCGCATGCAGAAGATTATATTGCTCTTGATAAATTACTTGAACGGGAAGGCATGTCGCTATATGCACTCAACCGTCTGGCATTTTTGGAATCTGTTTTAAACAGAATTCCGGGAAAAATAATTCACACTTATGGCTGGCTTTCATTCTTCTACGGATTAATCTGGATGCAAAAGGACCCGCCGCAATCCTTGACACATTTAAAACGCGCGGTAGATTTATTCTCACGAGCAAAGCAGGAAATCGGCAGGCTGTATGCATTGTCAAAAATATTATATTTTCATGTCAACGTGGATGCAAAATTTAATTTAGGTTTGCCGGTACTAAAAGAACTTGAAGTTGTATTCAATAAGTATCGAGACAAACTGGATGCATATCAAGTAATTACAATAGCACATATTCTTTCGTATGCTTTTACATTTATCGAAAGCAATTTCCGCCTTTCAAGAAAATATTGTGACATTGCCTTGTCGCTGGCCGCCGAATTAAAACTCGACAACATGCTCGCTGATGTTTATCCGGCAAAAGGATGGGGGTGTTACCCGAACTGGCCTCTTAATAATAAAGTTATTGAAGAAAGCCACTATCTGACAGAATGCCCCTCCGTAAATCCCTTTAACAAAATGATGCTTCGCCTGTGCGCAATAAATCTTCTGGAAATGGAGGGTGATTTCGAAAATTATTATCATCAGGAAGCTCAATTGACATCTGTCATCGAAAACAATGTTGTTGCGAAAACAGTGGTGGGAAATTTTTTGCTTGTTTGGCAAATCGATATTGCCATTGCCATGGGCGATTATGAGAAAGCGTCATCAGTAGCCCGCAGAGGCTTAGATTCCTACGCACATGCTCATGTGTACAGTCAATATTTACATTATCAAGCTTTTTTAGAGGCAGTTTTCGGCAATCGAGAAGCCGCCATACGTGCTGCAGAGGAATCATTGAAAATGCGACGTGAAGTCGGCGGCAGGGTTTTTACTTTAATTAATCTGGTTAATGTAGGCAATGCTTATGCTGTCCTCGGCCTGAAAGATAAGGCGAAACCCTTACTTTTAAAGGCTATAAAAATTTCACGTGATATAGGCGAGGAATATTTACGCACGGGCGCATATGCCGCTTTAGCATATCTCTGCATTAAGCATGACGAAAAGAAAACTGTAGAATATGTAACGGGCTGTATCCAATGTCTGAAAAAAAATAACTACAGACACTATTTCGGCTGGTCGCCAACCATTATACAGCCTGTTCTTGAATATGCCGTCGCTCATGGCATTGAAGAAAATTATGCGCGGACGCTGGCGGCGGATCGTTTCGGCATTGCGATCCTGCCGGATGGCACATCCATTCCTTTATTAAAAATCCGGACGCTGGGCAATTTAAACCTTTCTATTCGAGATAACGTTGTCGAAGCACAGGATTTGACTCCGGCCATGCGCGAACTACTGGCGCTGCTGATATCTTCTCCTGATATGAAAATGTATCAGGAAGAAATATTGACCATCATGTGGCCGGATATTTCTCCCGCCAAGGCCCGCAGCCGCTTCGACACGCTTCTTCTGGAATTGAGGAAAATCTTAAAAAGCAAATTTGATAATACGCAAATCGATTACTATCTGATTTTAAAGAAGGGTGTGTTCTACCTGACAAACTGCCGCCCGGATGCTGATATCTTCATTGAAAATGTCCGTAAAGGTTTTGCGCATATACAAAAAAAGGAGCTCTGGCAGGCTGGCAACCGGTTTTACTCTGCTTCGCTGGAATGGACGGGACCTTACTGTTCGGGACTCAGAAACAAAGATATTGTAAGCACAAAAGGTTATGAACTGGACCGTCTCCATACGGAAATGTCTCTGGCTTGGGGAAAACTTCTGTTGGATACCAATCGACTTGACGAATGCATTGACGTACTGAATCAAGCCCTGAAACATGATCGTACACACGATGCTCTGGTAAGAGCGCTTTATCATGCCTATATAAGCAGCAATCAACGCGCTAACGCCAACAAACTTCTGAAACAATATGAAAATGACCTACGTACCGATGAATACGCCCCGGATGAGATCGCAGAAACAGTAAAAACAATATGGGACGTTGACCTTTCCAGCCAGCCTAATGCCCAATAATATATTTTATTTACAAATCTTTCACAAAATCCGCAAATCCTGAGAAAAAACTGAGATACCGTTGATAATAAGGCACACGGAATAAGTCGTATTCTAAATTATTACGTGGCTGCGATTATGCATTTGCATTCATTAAGTTGCCGGGAAAAAGAAATCCTGCAGTGGCTGGCGTGTGGAAAAAGCACATGGGATGTCTCCATCATTCTGCAGATCAGCGAGAGAACCGTTAAATTTCACGTCAATAATATCATGCAGAAACTTAATGCGGTTAATAGAACTCATGCGGTAGCAATAGGCTTGACAAGTTCATTAATTGAACTTCAATGATTGCGCTTTACAAAGTTAAAGAAAAAAAATTTGTTATCACCTGTCCTTTCGGACAGTTGTTTTTCGAATAATTTAATTTATAGAAAATAAAATAATATAATTACAAGGAGGAATTTATGACCACTGAATTTGACGGCGCAAAGAAAATTATCTCTGTATTAAAATATTCATTCAGTTTGATATTGTTATTTTTTATTCTTTTTCTTTTTGTTTCTTGCACTCCCGAAGATTCTTCCTCTTCGTCTTCATCTGAATCGGAAAATAGACCCGGCGAAACAGCAAAACTTCAGTTTTACAACGACTTCAGTTACTCTATTACAGTTAAAGTGAATGACCATGGCATAAAAATAACAGAAACTATCTCATCAAAATCTTATGGTGGCACATATACGGTACCTACCGGAGATTATGGGGCTACTTATACTGGTGGAGCAACTGGAATATTTTATTTTACAGTTCACTCCGGATATAAAAATGTGATCAAGATCGGCCCCTCCGGATATAAAAAAGTTAACCAGACCGTATCTTCTAATGTATCACTGGAATCAGAGACAAAACAAATCACTAATACAGATGAAAATGATATCATAAATTTAAATACCTATAATGACATTGATCAATCGTCTCAGGCAAAAGAAACACTAACGCTTTCATTTTACAACATTGATAAATATCTAAACAGCTTGCAGCCGCTAAACGCTTTGGTAGTTTGTAGCAATAAACTAGACAGCATGCATGGTTCTGTTCCCGGCATAATAAAGGACAACTCGCTAGTGTTTCATTTTGAACAGGCAGCGTGTGAGCATCCTGATAATAATAGAGGTATCATTATTGAAGCACCTGCTAATATAGATTTGAAAAATAAAATTATAATCAGTCCAATTCCCGACAATGAAATCATCATAGAACTGCCTATGCAAGTCCTATACTAACTAACAGGAGGAACGTTTATGAATTTTAAAATAAAAAGATTAACACGTAAATATTGTAAAATGATTTTTTTATTAATTTGTTTGTTACAGTTAACCTTTATAAATTTTGCATTTGCCGAGGAAGCAAGCACAGACGAAACAAACTCAAAAGGCTTTCTTGCTATAAGTGCTAGTTACGATACAAAATCTTTCGACATGTATAAAATTCATATCATGAATTCTGAATGGGGAATTGAAGGAGGTATTGGAGGATTTATTGCAAAAGGTATTGTCGATGATAGCTCTGAAGAAGTATATGGCGGTACCGGAATAGCACATGATGAAGAGATCAATATATATACTCTTGGTTTTATCAAAAGATTTAATGTTGGATATATGGGATTGGGCTATTCATGGCTTAACTATAGTGCAAAAAGTAACGGTACTGGCATTATTCCCGGAACAGGATCTACTGTATATGGTCATGGAACTGCTGAATGGGACATGTCTACCGTAGATTTATTTGGTGGCATGTCAGATAGAGCTGGTGCATTTTTTTATGACTTTAGACTGGGCTATAGATATGGAATAAACAGTGAAATGAAATTTAAAGGAACAGGGGAAGGTGATTCTGGTTCATACACTGATACGGTAGAAATAGATGATATTAATATGCTGGAAGGCTTTTTCAGCACGATAAGTATTGGTTTTGCTTTTTAGTTTTAGTAAACATTAGTGTTTTTCACTATAAACAACCACCAAAGGTGTTCTTTACTGACGTCTTTGCGAGATGTTATGGTCGCCACAACTGCTGAAACATCTTATGTGGGAGAAAGAAATCAGAGGGCACGATGCCTTTTCAAGACAACGGCGTTTATGAAGGCGAATGGATGGATTGCAGCATGCAATCGGCACATTAACAACCTGCGATGGCAAAATCTGAAGTTGGTTCAATTGTCTTTCGATTAAACCGAAACTTTCTGGAGCCATCAACATGATGGTTCCAGCTTAGAGCTTCCTTAATACAAGTGCCGTTGCCGTTTTGATACATCAGGATTCTTTACAGCCAAATAACTTAACTGTTGACAAGCAATTTTCTTGCTGCTATAGGAGTGATACATTGAAACTGGAAAGTGATTAATGAATACAATGATTAAAATCTTAAATCTTAATAACTGGTGGTGGTGGAACCTCAAAGGGAGGAATTTCCGCCGCTGATCTTTTTGAAAGAAAGTTAAAGCCGTGGAGAGCCTCCGGGATCTTCACGGCTTTTTTGTTGTTGACATACAAAGGCCGTGAACAAAGTTCACGGCCTTTTATTATTATAAGGAGAAATTTATGTATCAACCAAGTTTTACCGAATTTGAAAAATTGGCCAAAAAAGGAAATCTAATTCCGGTCTATCGGGAAATACTGGCCGATGTGGAAACGCCGGTTTCCGTTCTCATGAAACTCCAGAACAAAGACCATGTGTATCTGCTGGAAAGTGTCGAGGGCGGTGAAAAATGGGGACGATTCTCTTTTCTGGGAACAGACGCCGGTGTTATTTTCAGAGTCCACGGCGATAAAGTCATTATTGATGAGAAGGGGAAAGAGACCACCCGTGAACATAACGGCTCTCCTTTGAATTTTCTGCGCGAGCTGCTTAATCGCTACAAGCCGGTCTCTATTCCCGGCCTTCCGCGTTTTTACGGCGGTGCTGTCGGTTATCTGGGCTACGAAATGGTGCGCTACTTTGAAAAACTTCCGCCCGCTCCGCCTGATGATTTGAACCTGGATGAAGCTGTTTTTGTCATCAGCGATTCCCTGATGATTTTTGACAATGTCCGGCATACGATCAAAGTCGTCGCCTGCGCCTATACGCAAGATGCAGATTCGTTGGAAGAAAGCTACTCTTCCTCATGTCAAAAGATCGAAGATATGATTGCAACTATTTCAGCGGCGGCCTCTCATCAGATAGCAGCAGCTACAGCAGATGAAGTAAACTTTGAGTCCAACATGACGCCTCCGCAATACCAGGCTGCCATCGAAAAGGCCAAGGAATATATTGTCGCCGGAGATATCATTCAGGTTGTGCTGTCGCAGCGCTTTGAAACCGAATGCCGCAGCAATCCCATTGATCTCTATCGGGCGCTGCGTTTTGTGAATCCGTCACCTTATCTTTTCTTTCTGAAGATGGACGAGCTGATCCTCATCGGCTCCTCGCCGGAAGTCATGGTGCGCAAAGAGGAAGATACCATGGAGGTGCGTCCGATTGCCGGAACTCGGCCGAGAGGCAAAACCGAACAGGAAGACCGCGCTTTGTCCGATGAACTGCTCTCCGATGAAAAAGAACGGGCGGAACATGTCATGCTGGTGGACTTGGGACGAAACGATCTGGGACGCGTGGCGCAAACCGGCAGCGTGCAGGTCAATCAATACATGGTGGTGGAAAAATATTCCCATGTCATGCATCTGGTATCCAACGTGCGCGCCCATCTGGCCAAAGGCAAGGACGCTTTTGATGTCCTGGCGGCAACTTTCCCCGCCGGCACCCTGACCGGCGCACCCAAAGTACGGGCGATGGAAATCATCAATGAACTGGAAAAAGTTAAACGCGGCCCTTACGGCGGCGCGGTGGGATACTTCAGTTTCAGCGGCAATATGGATTTGTGCATCACCATCCGCACGATGGTTTTGAAAAACGGCAGGGTTTACGTTCAGGCGGGTGCGGGCATTGTTTATGATTCCATTCCCGAATCGGAGCATCAGGAATCTTTGAACAAATCCCGCGGCATGTTGCAGGCATTGAAATTAGCGGCCAGCGGTTTTGAAATAAAAAACGGTCTGCAGGAGAAATAAATATGATTCTGATGATTGATAATTACGATTCCTTTACGTTCAACATTGTCCAGTATCTCGGGCAAATGGGAGAAGAGGTAAGGGTCTATCGTAATGACAAAATAGATATTCAGGAAATAAAAACGCTGAAGCCGGCTGCCATTTTTCTTTCACCGGGTCCCTGCACACCGGCGCAAGCCGGTATCACGGTCGATGTCGTTCGTGAATTCTATAAAGATGTGCCGATGATGGGAATCTGCCTGGGACATCAATCCATGGGCTATGCTTTTGGAGCAAAGATTATCCGCGCAGAACGGATCATGCACGGAAAAGTCTCTCCCGTCAAACATGACGGTAAAACCATATTTGCCGGATTGCCTAATCCCTTTCCCGCGGGGCGTTACCATTCTCTCCTCGTCGACCGGGAAACGATCCCTTCCTTCCTGGAAATCAGCGCCGAAACAGCCGAGGGGGAAATCATGGGATTGCGGCACAGAGAATATCCCGTGGAAGGCATCCAGTTTCATCCGGAATCCGTTTTAACGCCGCAGGGCAAACGCATAATCAGAAATTTTTTAAAACATACAGGACGAAAGGAGCATAAATCATGATTAAGGAAGCCATTGATAAGGCGGTTACCCAAACCGATCTTTGTGAATCCGAGATGATGGAGGCGATGGAAGAAATTATGAGCGGAACGGCCACACCGGCCCAGATTGCCGCTTTAATTACCGCCCTGCGGATGAAGGGTGAAACGGTGGAAGAAGTCACGGGCGCGGCACGAATCATGCGCCAGAAAGCAACGCGGGTCAATGCCTGCGCAACCACCATTGTGGATACATGTGGAACGGGAGGAGATAAACTGAACACCTTTAATATCTCTACGACGGCGGCATTTGTCGTGGCGGCAGCAGGAATCACCGTGGCCAAACACGGCAACCGGGCTGTTTCCAGCGGCTGCGGCAGTGCCGATGTTTTGGAAGCGCTCGGCGTGAATATCGGTGCCGATCAGGAAATCGTTGAAGAATGCGTTCAGCAAATCGGTATCGGTTTTCTTTTCGCTCCTAAACTGCACGGTGCCATGAAATACGCCATCGGCCCGCGGCGGGAAATCGGCATTCGCACCATCTTCAATATGCTGGGGCCGCTGACCAATCCGGCAGGAGCCACCGCCCAGCTCCTCGGCGTTTACGATCCAAAACTCACAGAGATGTTTGCCGAAGTCTTAAAAAACATGGGAACAAAACGGGCTTTTATCGTGCACGGTCTTGACGGTCTCGATGAAGCCACGATCACCGGCGAAACACGCGTCGCCGAGCTGAAAGACGGAATCGTCCGGACATACAATATCAATCCTGTTGATTATTTCGGCCGAAAAGATACACTGGATTCGATTCGCGGAGGAAATCCCACCATAAACGCTCAAATAACCAGAGACGTGCTGACCGGAAAAGATGGCGCCTGCCGCAATGTTGTCTTGCTCAATGCGGCGCTGGCGATTGTTGCCGGGGAGAAGGCACAAGACATAAAAGAAGGTTTGACGGTTGCGACCGATTGCATCGACAGCGGGGCAGCGGTTAAGAAACTGCAATCATTGATTGAATTGAGCAACAGCTAGTGACACTCGCTGATAGTGAGCCCAGTTGAGAGCGAGCGAAGTGAAGCTAGAAACGTATGGCGAACTATACCAGACGCGTAGCGCAGTGGTAGAACAAACGAAGTGCAGTTCGAAGCGCAAGTGGAACTATCCCAGGTGCGAAGCGCGGCGGGATAATGAGTTTCAAATTTCAGGAGCAAAGCGACGTGGGAATTCTCGATAAGATAATGGAAACGAAAAAAGAAGAGGTGGCGCAGTTAAGGAAGGAAACTTCAGATGCGCAACTGCAAAAATCAATTGCCGGGTTTCAACCGTGCCTTGATTTTAAGAAGGCCCTTCAAAACAGTGACTGCAACATTATCGCTGAAGTGAAGTGCGCTTCACCATCACGGGGCAGACTGGTTGCTGATTTTGATCCGGTGGCAATCGCGCAAATTTATGAAAATAACGGTGCGGCGGCTATTTCGGTACTGACCGACGAAAAATATTTTTCAGGACATAAAGATTATCTGAAGCAAATCAGGCAAAATGTAAAATTGCCGCTCCTGCGCAAAGATTTTATCATTGACCCGATTCAAATTTACGAAACACGCGCCATCGGTGCCGACGCCATTTTACTCATTGCGCATGTCCTGGGGAAAAAGCTCGCGGAGTTTATTGAGCGCTCCGTTGAAATCGGATTGAGTCCGCTGGTGGAGGTTCATACTAAGGAAGAACTGGATTTAGCGCTGTCTGCCGGCGCGGCGATCATCGGCATCAACAACCGCGACCTGGATACATTTGTCATCGATATCGAAACCAGCCGCAGACTCAAAGCGCGAATTCCGGCAAATAAAATCGTCGTCGCGGAAAGCGGCATTAGAGAAAGAAGGGATATCGAATCGCTGATGGAAGCCGGTATCCATAATTTCTTAATCGGTGAACATTTGGTCACCGCGCCGGACATCGGCAAAAAACTTCGCGCATTCCAAGGAGAAGGCTGAAGTGACACAGGTAAAAATCTGCGGCATAACCAATCAAGAAGACGCCCTTTGCGCAATACAATGCGGTGCTGCGGCACTGGGTTTTATCTTCTATCCACCTTCACCACGTTATATAAAACCGGATGACGTGAAAAAAATAATCAGTTCTTTACCGGAGCAGATTGTCAGCGTTGGTGTGTTTGTCAATGAAGCGCCACAACAGATCAATAGCATCATGGAGCATTGCGGGCTGGATATACTTCAGTTGCACGGAGATGAATCCCCGGAATTTTGTCGGAAATTTCAGGCCTCAAGGATTATCAAAGCCGTCGAATTAAAAAATGAAGATGATTTAAACCGCGCTTTCCAATATGATGTGGCGGCCATCCTCGTGGACAATCGCCACGCCGGACTTTATGGCGGAACCGGTAAGCCATCCAACTGGGACATGGCCTGTCGCATTAAAGATAAAAAACGGCTTATCCTTTCCGGGGGACTGAACGAAGGGAATATTGTCGAAGCCCTGCAAAGGGTAGCGCCACCGGCACTGGATATCAACAGTGGAGTAGAAATATGTCCCGGTAAAAAAGATCACGCAAAACTCAAGACCCTATTTAACATGATCGGAAAAGCGGATACCGCAGAGGACGATTCACCAATAATTTTCACGAAGAGGGAAATATGAAAAAATCAATGCCTGACAAAAACGGACATTTCGGCATTTTTGGCGGTCGATACGCCGCGGAAACTCTGATGCCCGCCTTAATCGAATTGGAAAAGGCTTACCAGACCGCGCAAAAAGATAAAAAATTTCAGCAGGAATTTGAATGGTATCAGCGGGAATACTCCGGGCGCCCCACGCCTCTTTATTTTGCCAATCGGATGTCTGAAGCTTTGCACGGCGCAAAAATTTATTTGAAACGAGAGGATTTAAATCACACCGGCTCGCACAAAATAAACAACACGCTGGGACAGGCCTTGCTGGCGCGGCGGATGGGCAAGAAAAAAGTCATCGCCGAAACCGGCGCGGGACAGCACGGCGTCGCCACGGCCACGGTAGCCGCGCTTTTCGGGATGGAGTGCAAAATATTTATGGGCGAAGAAGATATCCGCCGCCAGGCTCCCAATGTTTTTCGAATGAAAATTCTGGGAGCGGAAGTGGTGCCGGTAAAAAGCGGAACCGCCACGCTCAAAGACGCGATGAATGAAGCCATGCGCTACTGGGTGTCGTCAGTCCGTGACACGTTCTATGTAATCGGTACCACGGCCGGACCGCATCCCTATCCGCGGATGGTGCGTGATTTTCAATCCGTCATTGGTCTCGAAACGAAAAAACAGATTATGAAATTCGAAGGAAGAAATCCTGATGTGTTGATTGCGTGTGTAGGTGGTGGCAGTAACGCCATGGGAACTTTCCATGCCTTCCGGAATGAAAAGAACATCGCCATGTATGGCGTGGAAGCGGCTGGATTGGGTCTGCATACATATGAACACTCGGCCAGCATCAATGGTGGCAAAGTCGGCGTGCTGCATGGAAACAAAACCTATCTTCTACAGGATGAACAGGGGCAGGTTCGCGACGCCTATTCCATTGCCGCAGGACTGGATTATCCCGGTGTGGGACCGGAACACGCTTATTTTCACGCAATCAAAAGAGTAAAATATGTCACGGTGACGGATAAAGAAGCCGTCAAGGCATTTTTCTTTTTATCCCTTCAGGAAGGAATTATCCCGGCATTGGAAAGCGCACACGCGATTGCGCACGTGATGAAGATGGCACCCAAAATGAACAAAAATACAATTATTGTGGTTTGTCTGTCCGGACGCGGCGACAAAGACGCCCAGACGATTATAGAAAAAGGAGCGATCTGCTAATGAAACGGATTGAAGAAAAATTTGCCACCTTACGCACTAAAAATGAAAAGGCTCTGATTGTTTATTTAACAGCGGGCGATCCATCACTGGACATGACTAAGAAATTAATTTTTGCTCTGGAAAAAGCCGGAGTGGATATTCTGGAAATCGGCGTTCCTTTTTCCGACCCCACTGCCGACGGACCGGTTATCCAGGCCGCTTCCCAGCGCGCCCTGAAAACCGGAACTACGTTGCAGGGCGTCCTGGATCTAGTCGCCGACGTTCGCAAAGTTTCGGAAATCCCCATTGTGCTTTTCGGCTATTTCAATCCCATTTTTGCCTATGGGGTGAAAAGGTTTGCCAATGCCGCCCGCCATGCGGGAGTGGACGGCGTGCTGGTAGTTGATTTGCCCTATGAGGAAGCAAGCGAGCTTAGAAATCACACAGATACGGCCGGCATTGATTTCATTTCTCTCGTCGCTCCTACAACCGACAAGAAAAGATTAAAAAAGATTGCGGCAAAGGCGTCAGGATTTCTCTATTACATTTCCATCACCGGCATCACCGGCACTACCGCGCCAAAGATCGGCAATATTAAAACGGAAGTGAACAAAATCCGTCAAATAACTAACTTGCCGATCGCCGTCGGTTTCGGAATATCAAAGCCTCAGCAGGCCGGAGAAATCGGAAGATTTGCCGACGGCGTCGTTGTCGGCAGCGCGGTCGTGCGCCTGATTGACGAAAACAAAAAAAATAAGGATTTCATCAAAGTCGTTTCGAATTACATTACTGAAATGAAAAAAGTATTGTAATAATACGAAGAGCAGCGATGTCCGGTTGAATGACGGGTTGAAACCGGCCGTCGCACCCCTTCTCCGCTTTTTCTTCTGTATTTCACCGGCTTTCCATAATATTTTCCCCGGATATAATTAAGCTTGTGGTATGGGCAATTAAAGGATAAAATATATCATCAAACAAGATATTTATTTCATCCGGCGATGTAACGATTAAATCATTGCATAAGATGCGCGCCTTGTATTTCAAATACCACCCGTAAGGTGATTTGTCAGTCCGCTATTGTCTCGATAAGGAAAGATAATGAATTAAACCATCATCAATTCATGAACGCTTGAAGATATGTGATAAATTTAAGAACGAGGGGCTCTATATGAAAAATTCTCTTGATCTTGGATTGATTGGTAATTGTCAGATCGGTGCATTGATTAACGAGCAGGGAGAAATCGTCTGGTGCTGTTTGCCCCGGTTCGATGGTGATCCCGTTTTCTGCTCGCTTCTTAATGAACATCCCGATGGAGAAGGATCCGGTTACTGTACGGTCGAACTCCTGGACAATATCTCCACCGAACAATTCTATATACCCAACACAGCCGTCATCGTCACCCGTATGACAGACAAACATGGCGCCATCATTGAAGTCACTGATTTCGCGCCAAGGTTCCATCAGTACGGTCGTATGTTCATGCCCATGATGATTATTAGAAAGCTTCGACGGATTCATGGCACCCCACGCATTTGCGTGCGCGTTCGTCCCATGTATGAATATGGCAGTCATCCGTGCAGTGTCACCCACGGAAGTCATCACATCCGTTACGTTGCACCGGGGTGGGTTTTGCGATTGACGACAGATGTATCCATAACCGCCGTACTGGGAGAAACACCTTTTTTCCTCGAAGATACGGCAACCATTATTCTGGGTCCGGATGAAACCATTCCGGATGCCATCGGTGAACTCTCCCGCCGTTTTCTGGAAGAAACGATTGCCAACTGGCACGACTGGGTCAGGGATCTATCCATTCCTTACGAATGGCAGGACGAGGTTATTCGTGCAGCCATTACTCTGAAACTAAATACATTTGAAGACACCGGAGCCATTATTGCAGCGGTTACCACCTCCATTCCGGAAGCCCCCCATTCGGGGCGCAACTGGGATTACCGTTACTGCTGGCTTCGGGATGCTTACTTTGTCGTCAACGCCTTAAATCGCCTCAGCACAACAAACACCATGGAGAGATATCTCAGTTATTTGATTAATCTGGTTGCCGGAGCTCCCCATGGTCTTATTCAACCTGTCTATGGCATAGACGGCAGAGCACACATTCATGAGCTGGAATTACAGAATCTGCCCGGCTATCGGGGAATGGGACCGGTCAGAGTCGGCAATCAGGCTTGCGTGCAGGTTCAACATGACGTTTACGGCTCGGCAATTCTGGCAGTCGCTCATGTATTTTTTGATCGTCGCCTTGCTCATAGAGGCGTTCATAATCTCTTCACCCGTCTGGAAACGCTGGGAGAAATGGCTTTTAATTTCCACAATCAACCGGATTCCGGTCCCTGGGAAACGAGAAACATTCTGCGCATCAATACCTTTTCCAGTATTATGTGCTGGGCGGCATGTGACCGCCTGGCAAAGATCGCTGTTCATATCGGATTAACTCAAAAAGCGGTTTACTGGAGGAAGAAGGCTGATCAAATTCATGCAACGATCTGCGCGAGAGCTTGGAATGAAAAAAAACAAGCCTTTGCTGGTTTCTTTGAGGGAGACGCTCTCGATGCCACTCTTCTTCTTCTTCACGATATAGGATTTCTGCCGGCGGACGATCCTCGATTTGCAAAAACCGTCGCTGCCATTGAACGGGAACTCAAACGTGGCAACTATATTTTCCGTTATGTGGAAACCGATGATTTCGGGATTCCGGAAAACGCCTTTGTTGTCTGTACGTGCTGGTACATCTATGCTCTGGCTGCCCTGAACCGCACCGATGAAGCCCGCGATCTGTTTGCCCATCTTCTTTCCAAGCGCAACCATCATGGACTTCTCGCCGAACATATTGATCCACGCACCGGCGAGCAGTGGGGAAACTTTGTTCAGACATACAGCATGGTTGGCTTGATCAACTCCGCCATTCGGCTGAGCAAACGCTGGGACAGCGCATTCTAAAAAGGGAGCCATTGGAATGAGAGATCCATCAACAGAAAAAATAAATTCTTTTCGTTCTCTAAGATTGACATTGCGTTTTATCATTCCACTGATTATCGCGATGACCATCCTGGCTTATGCATTGCTGCCACTGGTGGATAAGCTGACCCTCCATTGGTTTACACGCGACCTGGACATACGTTCCCAGCTTGTTGCCAACACCATCCATGAACCGCTCAGCGAATTCTGGGAACAGGGCAATGCAGCGCGCATTAATGCCCTGATGAGGCGTGCCGTACAGGATGAAAGGCTTTTTGCCATGGGATTCTGTGATGCTCAGGGCAAATTGCTTTACAGAACCCCAAAATTTCCCGACCAGCTTGTCTGCCCCTCTGCACATTTACCGGCGCCCGAGAAACCGTCCGTTCTTAAACTGCCCAGCGGAATGGTTCATGTGGCTGTGAAGCCGGTTATTATAACCGGAATGCCGTCCGGCCATCTGTTTCTCATTCACGACATGAGCTTTATCGAAAGACGCAGCGCTGACACCCGTAAGTACATCATGGGATTGTTTGTTGTTCTGTTTCTGGTCATCTCTCTGATCACGGTTTTAGTTGCCCATCTGAGCTGGCGTGGATGGATGACTGGCGTGCGCGCTCTGCTACGCGGAGAAAGTCCGACACATCCCTTTTCCACAGTGGCCAACTCTGAACTGCAGCCTTTGGTGGGTGATTTGCGTGCTCTGCTGCGGACCATGGATGCGGAAAGACGACTGGCGGATGACGTCACCATTTCCTGGAATCCGGAGAAATTGAGGGAACTCCTTTATAAACAGTTAACGGGAGAACAGATTCTTGTTGTCTCCAACCGTGAACCCTATATTCATGTAAAGGGGATTGAAGGCATTGAAGTTCAGCGCCCGGCCAGTGGTCTGGTTACGGCCGTCGAGCCTGTCATGAAGGCTTGTTCAGGAACGTGGATCGCGCATGGTAGTGGCACAGCGGATCGAGCTGTCGTAGATAATAACGACCACGTTCGTATTCCGCCGGAGAATCCTAAATACACACTTCGACGCATCTGGCTTTCCCGGGAAGAGGAGAAGGGATATTATTATGGATTTGCCAATGAAGGATTGTGGCCTCTTTGCCATATCGCCCATGTTCGTCCCATTTTCCGAACCAGGGATTGGAAACACTATGTGTCGGTCAATCAGCGCTTTGCAGATGCTGTTGTCCAGGAAGCACACCGGGAAGATCCCGTTGTTTTAGTCCAGGATTACCACTTCGCCCTGCTGCCCGGTATGCTGCGTGAGCTTCTTCCCAAATCAACGATCATCACGTTCTGGCACATCCCCTGGCCCAATCCGGAATCTTTCGGAATATGCCCGTGGCGGGAAGAACTGCTGCAGGGAATGCTGGGCAGTACAATTTTGGGATTTCATACTCCTTTTCATTGTAAAAACTTTCTGGAAACGGTGGACCGATACCTGGAAACAAGAATTGAACACGCATCATCCACAATTTCGCACAGCGGCAATTTGACCCTTGTGGAAGCATATCCGATTTCCATTCAGTGGCCGCCTCCATGGCAGGACAGTCAACCTTCTGTATCGGAATGCCAGGTGGAGATACGGAAATTGTTAAAAATCGAAAGCGATTGTCTGATAGGTCTTGGCGTTGATCGCCTGGATTATACGAAAGGAATTCTTGAAAGACTGAGAGCGGTGGAAAGTCTTCTGGAAAATCATCCGGAAATGGTCGGGCGATTTTCGTTTGTTCAGATAGCCGCGCCGTCACGATCGGTGCTTGAAGAATATCAGACGTTCGAAGGCCTTGTCCGAGCTCTGGCCACGCACATTAATCAGCGATTTGCCAACAGCTCCTATCAGCCTGTCTATTTAAGGATAGAGCACCATGAACCGGAAGACATTAATCGTTACTACCGTGCTGCTGATGTTTGTATGGTAACAAGTCTGCATGACGGCATGAATTTGGTGGCCAAAGAATATGTTGCCGCCCGCGATGATGAAAAAGGAGTATTGTTACTCAGCCAGTTTACAGGCGCGGCTCACGAATTATACGAAGCTCTGATCGTCAACCCCTATCATATTGAACAGACAGCCAATGCTTTATACCAGGCACTCACCATGCCGGAATTTGAGCAACAGGAGCGGATGCGCAGCATGCGGTCCATGGTGCGGGACTTCAATGTTTACCGATGGGCGGGACGTATGCTGATTGACGCCTCAAAAATTCGACAACGGGAAAAACTGGCCGCGAGGATCGGAACTGAAATATGAGTATGGTTTATCTTTTTGGAAATGCAGCCCTTTCTGAAATGAAAAATTTTATTGACAAAAATACCTTGTTTGCCTTCGATCTGGACGGCACACTTGCTCCCATTGTACCTGAACCCTCAAACATTCACATTCCGGAAAATATCAGAAAAGAATTCGCCTTGCTCAATCAGCGAGCGACCGTCGCCGTGATCACCGGTCGTTCCAGATCGGCTGCCGGATTCCATCTGAATGTTATGCCCGGTTATCTCATTGGAAACCACGGCGCGGAAGGATTACCGGGATGGGAGACAAGGGAAAAAGAATTTGTGCGTACGGTGGGAAAATGGCAAGCCCAACTGGACATTCAACTTCCGAATGAAATTCGCAACGGCATTTTTCTGGAAAACAAAGGGGCAACTATTTCTATTCACTACCGTCAGGCCACTAAAATCAAAGATGCTCACGAGCGCATTCTTCGGGTAATCCATGATTTGTCGCCTCAACCCAGGCGCATCGGAGGCAAGTACATAGAAAATCTCATTCCCCGGGAGGCGCCGGATAAAGGGATGGCTTTCAAACTGCTGATGCAACACGCCGGATGCAACAGGGGATTTTTCGTCGGTGATGATGAAACAGATGAAGATGTCTTTCGCATGAAAGATAAAAACTTCTTTACGGTTCGCGTCGGCAGAAAAAAATCAAGTAAGGCAAGATTCTACCTGCGGAATCAAAGTGAAATCAAGCGGCTACTTCGCGAAATAAACGCCAGACTGGATCAAAATGCGAATAGCTCCTGAAAAGCTCTTTATAAGTTGTGTTCATCAATTTTCGTGGAAATAAAGAAAATTATAGCGCCCGCAATCAATAGAAACAGGGCAAGAGGGGATTGCAGAGACCATAATAAAATTTTTTTCAACCCGTACCAGTCCCCTTGATAGGACAACCATTTTTCAATACCCGGAACGAAGGTGATGATACGATGAGATGTCCAATGCAATGTTTTTCCCCATAAATAAACCTCAAAGAAAAAAACGCCGAAACATGAAAAAATTAAAAAAATGCCTGTCCTGCTGAGTATTTTAGAAACATTGTTATAGAGCTTCCGCTTATTCATGATGCTTCACCTGTAATAAAAGGGACTTTTATGGTTATTCTTCCATGAAAGTTTTGATGAGTTTTTCCCATTCATTTCTTATCATATTTTCATTATCATAATAATAGCAAGAAACTCCTGAGTATGAACATTTTCCATAAATTTTATTTTCTTGAATATCAATCAGCTTTTCACCGGAGCTGGTGAAAGAATGGAGAAAACACTTATTCAGCTTCCTGTTGTAATGGCAGGTATAGGATCCCTCTTCTTTCAGCCTGTTCCGAAAATATTCTTCACTGGATTTCCCGCATCTTTCCTGTAAATCGTAGACTTCTGCTGTCTTCTTCTCAACGACAGGTGATTGTTCCAATGGTTGAGCTACTATCGGCTGCGGGGTTTGCTCGTTGACTTGCTCCACTATTTTTTCTTGGCTGGCCATAGGTTCTTGTGTCGTTTTTTGATTATTACATCCGATGAAGAATACCGCAAAGGACACCATAACAAGGCAGAGAAAGAATTTCTTCATCTTGAAACCTCCACATTACAGAAATGGATTGATGAAACGATTGAAAATAAATCTGTATGTTTAAAATACCAAAATAATGAGGTTTTACAAGATTTAATTTCTCATGAATGTCTTATATCGTAGGAATATAAAAAAATAAGGGGTTAGATGGTGACATCTAACCCCTTGATTTTATGGCGCGCCCAGGAGGATTCGAACCTCCGACATCCAGATTCGTAGTCTGGCGCTCTATCCAGCTGAGCCATGGGCGCTGATTAAACCGAAACCGCCTTTCATAACACACATCAAAAGCAGTTTTAATGAATAAACTGGCGGAGAGAGCGGGATTTGAACCCGCGGTACACCTTTAAAGGGCGTACAATCGCTTAGCAGGCGATCGCTTTCGACCACTCAGCCATCTCTCCGCTTTGTTATCGATCTATTGAAGAACACGACGGTAAAAAATTACCGTTTGTTTTTATTTTCTGGCGGAGGGAGCAGGATTCGAACCCGCGAGGCTTTCACCCAACGGTTTTCAAGACCGCCGCCATCGACCACTCGGCCATCCCTCCATTTATAATTTTTTAACGCTCCTTACGGATTGATTCTTTCCAATCCTCTCATATAAGGACGCAGCGCGTCGGGAATAATGACGCTTCCGTCGGCCTGCTGATAATTTTCCAGCACCGCCACAACGGTTCTGCCGACCGCCAGACCGGAACCATTCAGTGTATGAACAAATTCAACCTTGCCGCTCTCCTTTCTGCGGAACCGGATGGAAGCCCGTCGCGCCTGAAAATCTTCAAAATTACTGCATGAAGAAATTTCCCGGTAAGCGTTTTGCCCGGGGAGCCATGCCTCGACATCGTACGTCTTAGCCGAAGAAAATCCCAAATCGGCAGTGCACAAACAAACGGTGCGGAAATGAATGCCCAGACGCTTGAGTACTTCTTCCGCGTTGGCCGTCAGTTTTTCCAGTTCATCGTAAGACGTTTCCGGTTTGGAAAACTTGACCATCTCGACTTTATTAAACTGATGCTGACGAATCAGGCCCCGCGTATCCTTACCGTATGAACCGGCTTCCGCACGAAAACAGGGAGAATAGGCAACAAAATAAACCGGCAGTTTTTCTTCTTCCAGAATTTCATCCCTGTAAATGTTGGTTACCGGAACTTCCGCTGTCGGAATCAGGTAATATTCCATACCTTCAATCTTAAAGAGATCTTCCTTGAATTTCGGCAACTGACCGGTGCCGGTCATGCTTTCGGCATTGACCATGAAGGGCGTCAGTACTTCCGTGTATCCGTGCTTTTCCGTATGCAAATCCAGCATGAAATTGAAAATCGCTCTTTCCAACTGAGCGCCCGCTCCACGATAAACCGTAAAACGTGCCCCGGCGATTTTTGCTCCCCGCGCGAAATCCAGAATATTCAAACTCTCGCCCAGATCAAAATGCTGTTTGGGCTCAAAGCTGAAGTCCGGTTTTTTCCCCCAGGTGCGCACAACCGTATTATCTTCCGAACCGCTGCCCTGCGGTACGGATTCATGCTGCACATTCGGCACTATCATAACAAAAGCGTTGAGCTCTTCTTCTGTAACCCGCAGAATCTCATCATATTCTTTTATTTTCGCCGATACTTCACCCATTTTCTCAATCAGTGCTGAAGCATCTTCTTTCTTCTTCTTGAGTTCGCCAACCTGCTTGGAAACACTGTTGCGTTCGTTGCGCAGCGTTTCCACCGCCTGCAGAACGTCGCGTCTTTTGGCGTCCAAGTTCAAAAAACGGTCAAAATCTATATTTTGGCCGCGTTCGTTCATTTTCTGGCGGACCACATCGATGTTTTGTCTTAAATATTTAATATCTAACATAAAAAAGCCTTACGTTCTAAAACTTGTCCTGACTCGCAGAACGAAAGTACCTATCATTTTGAAATGTTGAAGTCAATGATTTTGTCTGAGACTAATGATATTATGAATGTCCCAACCTTTTTTTCAAAATATTGATGACGGCGTGCATTTCCGGACTTTTCAAAAGATAAGCGCTGACTAAGAAGACACCAGCACCGCAAACAATCGTGGCAGAAAGGAAAATCAGCCTGATTTTAAGAGAGGCATGAGTATCCCAGGGCATGAAATACTCAATCAGGCCGATGGCGCCAACCATCATGAACGCGGATAAAACAATTTTGGAAACCGACGAATAAAATTCACGGTCGAGGTATGTTCCGATTTTTGTTTTAAGGACATGGGCCAGGATCAGGACATTAACTATGGCGGAAATGGAGCTGGCCAGAGCAATACCATTATGCTTCAGCGGATACATGAGAATCAGACTGGCCACCAAATTGACAATTAAGGTGATTATCGCCGCTTTGAGCGGCCATTTGGAATCCTGCAAAGAATAAAAGGAAGAGACGAAGACACGCAACAGCGAAAAAGCGCACAGTCCCAGCGCGTAACAAAACAGGGCCTGACCGGTATAAACAGCGGCCTGGACGTCAAACGCCCCGCGTTGAAACAAAACAGAAATTATCGGCAGATTCAGCGCCATTAAGGCGACCGTCGCCGGAATCGTTAAAAAAAGCATCAGCCGCAACGAAAAAGCGATGCCCGATTTCAATTCATCCATCCGTCCGGTGACAACGTGTTTGGAAAAACTGGGCAAAGCCGCCGTCCCGATGGCAATGGCAAAAACACCCAGCGGCAGCTCCATAATCCGGTCGGCATAAAAAAGATAGGTCACGGAGCCGCCCGGCAGTAATGAAGCCAGGATGGTTCCGACAAAAACGTTAATCGTACTCACACCGGCACCCAGAATGGCCGGCAACATCAGCAATCCGATTTGCTTGATACCGGGATGCTGAAGATGGAATTTCCATTTCGGGACAAAACCGAATTTCAGCAGAAAAGGCCATTGCATCGCCAATTGTAACACGCCGCCGATCAGCACACCGACGGCCAGGGAGGTAATCGGTTCGGCAAAAAAAGGCCGCAACAGAAATGCTGAGACAATCATGGCGATGTTGAGCAGCACCGGCGAAAGGGCGGGCGCGGTAAAATGCCGGAAGGAATTCAGGATGCCCATGCACAAAGCCACCAAGGCAATAAAAAAGATATAAGGAAACATCAGGCGATTGAGAAAAACGGTCAACGCGAATTTTTGCGGATCGGAAATAAATCCCGGCGCAATCAGCCCGACAATAATCGGAGAAATTAAAATTCCGACAACAGAAACAAAAGCCAGAATAACAGAAAGAATGGTAAAGGCGTTCTGAGCGAGTTCAATGGCTTCGTCTTTTGATTTTTTTTCCAGATACTCGGTAAAAACAGGCACAAAGGATATCGTCAGAGAACCTTCTCCCAAAAGTCTGCGGAGCATGTTGGGAATACGGAAGGCGACCCAGAAAGCGTCGGTCATCCAACTGGCGCCAAAAAAGGCGGCAATGACCATATCACGCAAAAGACCGAAAACACGGCTGACCATTGTGGCCGCGCCGACAATTCCGGCCGCTTTAACAACTTTTTTATTTTCAGAGTGTTTTTTCTGTTCCATGAGTTATGGGTTAATATCGAAACGCGTGAAAATTTTATGAATCCTCAATATTCTTTGCTTTGAGAAAATTATTGATCTTTAATTCCAATTCCGGCTTGCTGACGTTTTTAACCATGACTGTCTTCTTGCGGGATTTTGATCCGGAAAATATTTCCAACTGGCTTTTCTTCAGCTTCAGTTCGCCGGCCAGCAGTTTAATGCAGGCCTCATTGGCGGCGCCCTCTACCGGTGGCGCGGTTACTTTCAATTTCAAAACACCTTCCTGAACACCGGATATCTCCGCACGGGAAGCATTGGGATTGACCTGAATGTCAAAGGTCAGGCCTTTTTTCGATTCTCGCAGGATAATATTTTCCGCCAATGGAGTTACCTTTCCTGTTGTTGCTACAGCCTGTGCGCCAGGTCAATAATGGTTTGAACAAGGAAATATTGCAGAAACATAATGCCCAGCAAGACAATGATCGGTGAAAAATCGAAAGGCAGGTTATTGCGTGGAATCAGCCTGCGGACGGGCCCGAGAACCGGTTCGGTCACGCGATACAGGAAGATAACAATTTGATTGTAAGGATCGGGATTCACCCAGGATATGACAGCCCGGAAAATAATAATCCACATATAAATTGTTAAAATTATGTTGATGATCTGTGCCAGCGCGACAATCAAATTACTTAACACAAACATAAAAATCCTCTCTTATAAAATATTGGGCAGTCGGCACTCATGCTGCCGGGCAAATTGATGTCGTGAATTCATCCAGGATATGATTGAATTCCGCAGGTTTTTCCATCATAACCATGTGCCCGGCGCCATCAATAATTTCCAGTTGCGACTTTTTAATACCAGCGGCAAGCCCACGGGAAAGATCCGGCGGCGTCATTTTATCTTCAGCACCACAGACCACTAATGCGGGCACACTTATGTTACCGAGATCCTCAGTCAAATCCAAATTATTACAGGTCAAAAGATCACCATACAAAACATCAACGCTGGACAGGGCAATACTTTTTTGTAAAGGAACGGAAAATTTTGATCGATTTTCTTTAGCCAGCGAAAATTTGCAGATCATTTCTATGATTTCTGCCGGCAGTTGCGCCGGGTTTGTTTTTAAAAAATCCAGAAACAGGGCATTAACCGGCATTTTCATCCCGCCACCCACGCATACAATACCGGAAATATTATTAGAATGGTCAATGGCAAATCGCAGCCCTATGGCCGATCCCAGTGAATGACCCACGAGAACAGGTTTATTCAAATCCATTCCATGAAGTATTTTTCTGATCCACTCGCTGTAGCTTCGCACATCCCTTTCACCGTTTCCTTCAGATTGGCCATGACCGGGAAGATTAACGGCAACAATATTATATTTTTTATGCAAACGACCGTACTGATGGGCCCAGGTGCTGTAATTGCCGCCGGACCCGTGGATGAAAAACAAAGTCTGTTTTTGCGCGTCAAAATCTTCGCTGTTCACCCAACAAGCGATTTTTGTTGATTCAATATCAAAATATCTCATCATGGTGCAACACCTCGTGGGAGTTAAGTATCACAAAAGCAAATTTTAATGCAATGGAAGAATCGCAAACAAACCGCTTGACCGGATTTGGTTTAAAAGGATAGAAAAGAACAAAATGAATTCTATCGGGGTAGAGTGAACTATGCTTAAAGGAAAAAAAGTAGCCATTATCGGCGGCGGGAAAATGGGGAGTATTATCGCTGAGGGTTTGATTACACATAAGATTGTTCCCGCAAAAAATATTACCATTTCCGATATTGATGCCAGAAGGCTCGATTTTCTCCATTCATCCCTGAAGACTCATATTTCTCAGGACAATGAAAAAGCCGCACAAGACGCTGATATCATCATTCTCGCGGTTAAGCCGCAAAACATGGTTGTGACCCTGATTGGAATCAGCCCGGTTGTGAACAAATCAAAAACCGTGATTTCCATCGCGGCTGGAATTACCACCAGATTAATAGAAAACCATCTCTGCAAAGGTGCCCGTGTCGTCAGAGTCATGCCCAACACGCCCGCGCTGGTGGGTGAGGGCGCTGCGGCAGTTGCCCCGGGAAGTTTTGCTAAAGCCGGAGATGTCAAACTCGCGCGCGCAATATTCGATGCCGTGGGCATCAGTGTGGAAGTGAAGGAAAGTCTGATGGACGCTGTGACAGGATTGAGCGGCAGCGGACCCGCCTATTTTTTCCTGATGATCGAAGCGCTGATTGAGGCGGGATTAAAAACCGGATTGCCTCGAAATCTGGCCAAACAACTGGCCGTGCAAACCATGCTGGGAGCCGCCCGCTTATGTATGGAAAGCGATAAAGAACCCGCTCAGTTAAGGGAAATGGTCACATCTCCCAACGGCACGACCTTTGAGGGTTTAAAAGTGATGGAAGCCAACAACATTCGAAAAATAATGGTTGCCACGGTCCAGGCGGCAACCAGGCGATCCAAAGAATTAGCCAAAGGGAAATAGAACGAGCCTTCTTTTTTTAATCATCCGTTTTTTTTGTGATGATTCTATTCTTATTCTCATTCTTCTTCGTGACCATTTTTGCTTCCCGCTGGTCTGTTTCCATAATCAGCAGAGCAGACAAATTATCTTCAGCGGACATATCCGTATCCGCTCCCTGCGTACCGTTTTCTGTTGATGAAGCTCTGGTGGTTGAGTCCACCGGTTTTCTCCTCTTGTGACGGGAGCGTCTCCGGCCTTTCTTTTTGGAGGGCTTTTCTCCATTGAGCAACGTTTTTTCTTCAGCGGTTGCCTCAGCGGTATCCTCTGTTCTTGTCTCAGCGGTCTCGTCAGCATGTTCATGATTTTCAGTATGTTCTTTCATGATATGTTGAATCTCGACGCGTTCCCACGGTATTTCGGCGCTGCCGGCGATGTTTAACGCAATATCGAATTCGGTTTCGAGAGCCAGCAGCTCACTTCTTTTTCGATTGAGAATGTAATCGGCGATTTCGTGAGGCAGGATAATTCTCAATTCGGAACAGTTGCCTTTGACGACTTCCGATTCTATGCTGCGAAACGCTCCCAGTGCCGCGGCTTCCAGCGACGGACGCAAACCGCTTCCTTTGCAGTAAGGACATTTTGTGTAACTTATTTCCTGAATGGTTGACTGTTTCTTCTGTCGTGATAATTCCAGAATGCCGAACTTGGAAATTTTGGAAAGCTGAATTCTGGCCTTATCAATACTCAGCGCTTTTTTGAAGGCTTTTTCCACTTCGGCGATGTGCTTCTTGTCAAGCATATCTATAAAATCAATGGCAATCAAACCACCCAGGTCGCGCAAACGAAGCTGACGGGCAATTTCTTCGCAGGCTTCGATATTGGTTTTGAAAGCGGTCTCTTCGATATTCTTTTTGTTTGAGCCGCGGCCGGAATTGACATCAATCGTGATCATCGCTTCTGTCGGATTAATCACGATGTGACCGCCGGATTTAAGTTCCACGCGCTCCTGATAAATGACACGGATCTGCTCTTCGAGCTTGAAACTGTCAAACAGAGGCGTTTTCTCCTTATAATGTTTGAGCATTTTGATGTAACGCGGAGAAATGGCCCGCAGGTAAGCGCGCATTTTGCCGAAAGCTTCCCGATCATCCACCATAATTTCTTCAACTTCTGAAGTTAGATAATCACGGATGCTGCGCACGCCGAAATCTGTTTCCTGATAAATCAAAGAAGGTTCGTGAATGCTTTTTGCTTTTTTATTGATTTCTTTCCAGAGACGAACGAGATGCTGATAGTCACGGGATATTTCCTGTTTCGTTCGGTTATACCCGGCTGTCCGCACGATAAATCCCATATTCTCCGGGATCTTAATCTGTTGCATGAGGTTTTTGATCTTTTGCCGGTCTTCCTCGTCTTCCACTTTGCGGGAGATGCCGCTTCCGGGTTTATTGGGAAGCAAAACAAGATATCTGCCGGGAAGAGAAATATAAGAAGTCAGCAGCGCGCCTTTGTTGCCGACTGCTTCTCTAATCGCCTGAACGATTATTTCCTGACCGGCTTTTAGAATCGGCCTGCCGCCGGATTGTCCATTTTCCTGTTCAGTCAGAAACTCCGGGCAGACATCTTTAAGAGGAAGGAAACCGTCTTTGCTGCCTCCGTAATCAACAAAGGCCGCCTGCAAACCACGTTCAACTTTCAGAACCCTGCCTTTATAGATATTGCCGATAATGGGTTCCCTGGTTGGCATTTCAATGTTGAAATCAACTAAAATACCCTTTTCGTTAACCGTAGCCATCCGCATCTGTTCTTTATGAACAGCGTTAACGAGCATAATGTGTTTCATAAATGTCCTTTTCGGCCGGCTGGTATTTCGGCACGCCCACGCACCCAAGCAGATATCCTGGACACCTGTTTGTATGAATACCGCTCAACCTTTTGTATATTTATAGAAAGGCGCTTATATCGCCTTTACCTATTCTTATAATTTCTATGTTGTCATCAACCAAGCTGATGACGCTCGATGGTTGCGGCATAATCATACCACCATCTATAATTAAATCAACCATCTTGCCAAAATATTCTTTTATAACGGCGGGGTCACCTAACGTTTCTCCCTCTTCCGTTTTCACACTGGTGCTGATGATCGGTTGACCGAGTTCTTTGACCAGCGCCAGACAAATCTGATTGTCCGGAACCCTTATACCTGTTGTTGACCGTTTCGGTAAAATAATTTTTGGTACCAGACGCGAAGCCTCCAGGATAAACGTATAAGCTCCCGGCAAAAGCCTTTTCATTGTTTTATACGCGTAATCGGTAACCTTGGCGTATTCGCTGATGTGTTTCAGATCGGAACAGACAAAACTTAAGGGCTGTTTTCTGTTTCTTTTCTTTAAGTCGTATATTTTTTCAATGCCTTTTTTATTAGTCAAATCACAGCCCAGGCCGTAAACCGTGTCTGTAGGATAAATGATGATCCCGCCGTCACGCATTACATCGGCGGCCTTTTTGATGAGTCTCATTTGAGGATTCTGGCTGTTAATCGACAACAGCATTTTCTAAATTCCTGTGATTTTATTGTGAGACTCAAATTTCAAAAACATAGTATATTGAAATTTGTTAGTCGAACAATCCCGCACAGCGGAGGGTATGAGCCCCATAGCATACTTTGGGGTTCATACCCGTGATTAACTTTCCCGAAAGTCATATACCAAAAACGATACTTTCGCAACGAAAGCTTCAAAGGAATATGGGAATGCTTCATCTGTGAAAATATTAAGGTGCGTTCAAAGGATATCGACGCAGCCGGCAAAGTCAGACACAAAAGGTGACTTGTTATTTGATGTTGAGATTTTCCTCCTTGCTCAACTTATACTGAATACTGTCCACCAATGCCTGCCAGCTCGCCTCGATAATATTTTCCGATACACCGATCGTGCTCCAGACCTCTTCACCATCGGTCGAATCCAAAAGAACACGAACGCCGGCGGCCGTCCCCTCCGAACCTTCCAGCGTGCGCACCTTGAAATCAACCAGATGCATATCTCTGATCTGCGGATAAAACTTCGTCAGGGCTTTGCGCAGGGCATGGTCCAGAGCGTTGACCGGGCCGTTGCCTTCCGCGGCGGTTAATTCTTCTTCGCCGGCAACCGATATTTTAATGGTTGCCTGAGACAGACAGGGATTATTTTCCGTGCGTGACGTAATCACGCTGAATGTTTCCAGATTAAAAGGTGCGACAAATTCACCGATTGCTTTCTTAATCAAAAGAGAGAGTGAGCCGTCGGCGGCGTCAAACTGAAAACCGCGGTCCTCTAAAAGTTTAACTTCGCGTACTATTTTTTTACTGATGGCATCGTCTTTTGTAATATCAATTCCCAGTTCCTTTGCTTTATATTCAACATTGCTTTTCCCAGCCAACTCGGAAACCAGGACACGCCGGTGGTTGCCGACCAGTTCCGGCTGAATATGCTCGTAGGCAGCTGAGTTTTTCACCACCGCGCTGACATGAATGCCACCCTTGTGGGCAAAGGCGCTGCGCCCCACAAAAGGCCGCGAGTTCAGCGGTGGTACATTGGCTACGTCACTGACATAATGCGAGAGGTTGGTAAGCTGCTTGATCGATTCCGGCGGCAGACATTTTTTGCCGAGCTTCAATTGCAGATTGGCAACGACGGTGATCAAATCGGCGTTACCGCATCTCTCCCCGTAGCCGTTGACCGTTCCCTGAACCATCATGACACCCTTCTGGACGGCGGCAATGGAATTGGCCACAGCGAGTCCGCCATCATTGTGAGTATGAATGGCCATCTTTTCGAAAGGCACATGAGCGGAAATTTTTTTCACGATAGCGCAGATTTCATGAGGAAGAGAACCGCCGTTGGTATCGCAAAGCACAATATAATCTGCCCCGGCGGCCAGCGCCGTTTTGACGACTTTGGTTGTGTAACGCGAATTATGTTTATACCCGTCAAAAAAATGCTCGGCGTCAAACAGAACTTCTCTGCCCATCGACTTAAGATATTCAATGGAATCGGCAATCATGGCCAGATTTTCATTCAGGTCGGTTTTAAGAATATCGGTAACATGCAAATCCCAGGATTTTCCCACAATGGCAGTGGCCGGTGTGCCCGCTTTAATCAGAGCTTTCAGATTTGGACAAGACTCGGTCTTGGTATGGGCGCGGCGTGTACTGCCGAAAGCGGCCAGACGCGAATTTTTGAACTTAACGTTTTGAGCCATTTCAAAAAAACGCATATCCTTTGGATTGGAACCGGGCCATCCACCCTCGATATAATGAAAATGAACCTCATCGAGGCGCTGGGCGATGCGCAGTTTTTCCTCCGCCGAAAAATTGGTCTGCTCTCCCTGTGTGCCGTCTCTTAAAGTTGTATCATAAATGATCACTTTATTTTTCATGTTCCCCTCTCCTTCAAAAAAAATCCGCTGTCGGAAGCTCCCGGCAGCGGATTAAAATTTTGTTTATTCGGCGATGATATTACTCCGCGACCCGGCCTCCTATGCAGAAGCTAATTATAATATTGATAATTATGCCTTGAATTTTGATCGCTTTCATAGTTCCAACCGTTATTATTTGAAAAAAGCCTATGTTTTTCATCAAATTTTGTCAATAAAAAATTTTAATGAAAAGAATGACTTCCAATAAAGAAGTTTTGATTCAACGTGGAAATATGGTAGTTAAAAGCTGCCCTATCAAATTTACTAAGGTGAATTATGCTGGCAATCATCGCTTTAATTATTGCTTTCTTTGTTGGCTTCCTGCTTCGAATGCGCGGAACCAATGAATTCATAGCCTGGGTTACTGCTTGTTTCGTGACGCCATTATTCATCCTTTTTGCTGAATATGTCCTGCCGTCTATTACAGGCAGCAAATCCGCTCTACAGATTTCGCTTGTTCTCGGCAGCTCTTACGGCGTCATCACCGGCTGCCTGGGCGTAGTCGCCGCGACAATTTATTTAAAAAGGAAAAAATCTAAAGAGTAAACCTCGACACCCTTTTAAAATAAACTTGCCCGACATTACCCTTGAACATTTTCGTGTTGACAACTATTATCCGTATCGATTTTAAAAGTTGTCAACCAGTTGTATACATACTGTGAAAAAATGTCAGACGGCTTATAAAAGGAAGTAACGAGAATGATCATCCGGACCTCACCAAGGCAAAAAGTGGGTCTAGTGTTATGTCGCTCTAATTCCGAACCAGATTTTAAGCTGTTGAATTTTTTCATCCTTATCTGAATCAGACAACTTCTTATAGCATGGTGCGACGCGTATGGAGATGGTTTTGCCGTCGCCCCAAGGCCACCAGGCACAATAAATATAAGCATCTTGTTTTGGATCTGAGCTAAAAAGCAACTGTCCTGACCGTAGTTTACCAAGGTACTTATTGATCTTCTGGATGGTCTTAGGCGCATTGCCGATATTGGAACTGTCCCATGTATTGCTGAGATATTGATCCAGAATTGCACGAACACTGTTTTTTTTGTCTGTAGAAAATTCACCTAAAACGGTTTCAAACCGATCGTCCCATTTCCAGGACACAATGCCTTTAAACGTCTTTGCCAGTTCTTTAAAATTCCTTTCCAATTCTGCTTGAGTAGGATCGTGCATGCCATTATGATTCCTTCCGTGAATTCGTTTTAGTTAGAGTCGTCTTTTTTAAAATGATCCATTAATTCCTGTTTTTTCATCATAATTAAGACAGCGGAGATGGCGCCTTCGGTCATGCCGGGAATGCGTTCCATCTGACCGAGTGTTTGCGGCGCTATTTTGGTGAGTTTAGCTTTTAATTCATTAGAAAGGCCGGGAACGGAATTATAATCAAAGTCCGGCGGAATTTTTTTCTTTTCCTGTTCCTTCAATTTCTTCACGGCGTCGAACTGGCGCTTGATGTAGCCTTCATATTTGGTTTCAATTTCAATCTGCTGTTTGACAAAAGAATCTTCCTGCGGTTTCCAGCCTTCAAAAACGGAAAGGTTGTCATATGATAATTCATGCCGTTTCAGAAGTCCATGCAGCGTGGTGTGATTACTCAACGGCGGCGTGTTGAGCCTGGTCAGTTTTTCATTTGTTTCCGCTGTGGGTTTTACCGGAACTGATTTCAGATGCTCGATGCCTTTTTCAATCCGGCGAACTTTTTCCTGCAGAGATAAATAATGCTTCCTGTCAATTAATCCCAGTTCGCAGCCCTTACCCATTAGACGAATCACGGCGTTGTCTTCCCGTAAAATCAGGCGATATTCGGCGCGCGAGGTAAACATGCGGTACGGTTCATCCACGCCGCGCGTGACAAGGTCATCGATCATCACGGCGATATAGGCCTCGGAGCGATCCAGAATAAAAGCAGGAGCGCCCTGTACGGCGCAGGCGGCATTAATTCCTGCCCAGAGACCCTGTGCCGCCGCTTCTTCATAACCGGATGTGCCGTTGATCTGGCCGGCCAGATACAAGCCGTCAACCAATTTTGTCTCCAGCGTTAGTTTGAGTTGTGTGGGTTGAACAAAATCGTATTCGATGGCGTAAGCCGGGCGCATGATCTGTGCTTCTTCCAATCCTTTGACGCTGTGCACAATCTTGTACTGTAGTTCCAGAGGCAGGCAGTTGCCCAAACCCTTGGCGTAAACTTCCTGCGTGTCCAGTCCTTCGTGCTCCAGCACAACCGGATGGCTCTCACGTTCACCAAAGCGCATGACTTTGTCTTCCAGTGATGGACAATAACGGGCGCTTACGCCCTTAATGATTCCAGAATAAAGAGGCGAGTGCTGGATGTTTTCCCGAATTACCCGATGTGTTTCAGCGGATGTTGCAGAAAAAAACGATGGCAGACGCTCTGAGCGCAACTTTTCAGTGGTAAAAGAAAACGGCTGTGGAGCAGGATCGCTGTCCTGCCGCTCCAGCCGGGAAAAATCAATGGAGGAGGCGCGCAGGCGGGGAGGTGTACCCGTCTTCATTCTGCCGATATCAAAACCAAGCTCTTTGAGATGATTGGCAAGTCCGATGGAGGCCAACTCTCCGGCGCGTCCCGAAGGTGTTTGCGAAGCGCCGACATGTACCAGTCCATTCAAAAAAGTGCCGGTAGTAATAATAACTTTTTTCGCGCCGTAAAAATGTTCGCTCTGATCCAGCACGCCGATTACTCTGCCGTCTTCGATAACCAGTTTTTCAATCATGGCCTGCCGGATATAGAGATTGGGCTGGTTTTCGACAACGGCTTTCATCGTCAAGCGGTAGAGTTGCTTGTCGCACTGCATCCGGGAGGAATGAACCGCCGGGCCCTTGGAGGCATTAAGCATGCGAAAATGCACAGCGGTTTTATCGGTAACTTTGCCCATTTCACCGCCGAGGGAGTCAATTTCCTTGACCAGCTGTCCTTTGGCCAGGCCGCCGATGGCCGGATTGCACGACATCAGCGCGATCGAATCCAGGTTGATATTGAACATGATTGTGCTGCAACCCATGCGCGCAGAGGCCAGCGCCGCTTCACAGCCGGCATGCCCGCCGCCGATGACCGCAACATCATAATGATCTGTTAAGTTCGTCATTGTTTGTCTCGATGACTTGCGATTGTTCACAATAGGTGTTAAGTCTATACGCAAATATTCTAATAGCTTTTTTTTACGGCATAGAGTGTAAAAACACAACATAAAAAAGAGGTTGCTTTGTCCAAGCCGGATTTTTGGAAAAACAACAAGAATTACTACGACCTGAAAAGTTACTGGCGCAATCTTTTCGGCTGTAATGTTCACAAGCTGCAGATTGATGCCGGATTTACCTGTCCGAACCGCGATGGTCATGTGGCCGTGGGCGGATGTATCTATTGCGACGGCAGAGGCTCAAAGCTGCGCCAGCAGGGTGAATTGCCTTCGGTGACCGAACAAATTGTCCAAGGCAAAAAATATTATACAAAACAAGCGGCAAAATTCATCGCTTATTTTCAAACATTTACCAATACTTACGCGCCGGTGGAAAAACTGCGAGCGCTTTACGATGAGGCACTGGCGCAGGATGATGTCATCGGTCTTTCCATTGGAACCAGGCCGGATTGCCTCGGGCCTGATGTTGTCGAGTTGTTGAGCTGTTACGCGAAAAAGTATCACGTCTGGGTGGAACTTGGTCTGCAATCGGTTCATGATAAGACTTTGCAATTCATTAATCGAGGACACAATTTTCAGCAGTTTCTGGATGCGATGAATGCTTTGGCCGGAAAAGATCTGAACATTTGTGTGCACATCATCATCGGTTTGCCGGGCGAAAGTGACAAAGATGTACTAACCACGGCAAAAACCCTTGCCGCCCTGCCGGTCAATGGCATCAAAATTCATTCGCTGCTGGCATTAGAAGGAACAACTTTGGGAGATATGTACAAAAAAGGAGATGTTCAGATGATCTCCAGAGAAAAATATATATCTCTGGTGGCTGATATTCTGGAGGTTTTGCCGCCGGAAATGGTTATTCAGCGCCTGACCGCTGACGGTTACCGCGATATTTTCCTTGCGCCGGACTGGGCAATGAATAAATTAGACGTTTTAAACACCATCAATAAGGAATTGGAGCGTCGAGATTCGTACCAGGGCAAGCATTATATTAAAGGATAAGCATTGACTGGAATTTGAGCATAAAAATTGCTAAAGGCATATTCCGTAAATCTTGATTAGAGATAACAAATGATAGCAATAATTGACTATAATGCCGGGAATATCACGAGCGTGGCGCGTGCGCTGCAAAACATCGGGCAGGATTTTATGGTGACCGATGACACGGTAAAGCTCGATGCGGCATCTCATGTGATTTTCCCCGGTGTCGGCGCGGCGGGTGAGGCCATGGCTTATCTGCGTAATAAGAAACTCGATATCTGGTTGAAGGATTATTTGAAAACCGGCAGACCGTTGATGGGCATTTGTCTGGGCACGCAGATCATTCTGGATTACTCCGAAGAAAACAACACGCCTTGTATCGGCTTGATTGCCGGCTCGACAAGGCGTTTCCCCGAAACATTGATGTCCCATGTTCGTTTGAAAATTCCCCAGATGGGCTGGAACAGCGTCAAAATGCTCCGCAGCCACCCGGTATTTGAAAACATTCCATCGGAAGCCGAATTCTATTTCGTCCATTCCTATTATCCGTCGCCGACAGACCGTGAGGTCGTCCTCGGAACAACGGATTACGGCATAAACTTCTGTTCGGTTCTGGCAAAAAACAATCTCGTGGCAATGCAATTTCATCCGGAAAAAAGCGGACGTCCCGGCTTGCAGATATTGAAAAACTTTTGCACGTGGAGGCCGTCATGATCAGCAAAAGAATCATACCCTGTCTCGATGTGCGCGACGGTAAGCTCACCAAGGGGATCAAATTCAAAGGAAACGTGGATATCGGCGATCCGGTGGAAGCGGCGCGCGAATACTATGAGCAGGGCGCCGATGAAATTGTTTTCTACGATATTACGGCATCATCGGACAAACGCGATATTATGATCGATGTAGTACGGCGGGTGGCCGAAACGATTTTTATTCCTTTTTCCGTGGGCGGCGGCATCCGCAATCTGGAAGACATGCGCAAAGTGATCCATGCGGGAGCGGAAAAAGTGAGCGCGAATTCCGCCGCTGTGGAAAATCCGCAAATCATCACGCAGGGGGCAAAAGCTTTCGGCAGCCAGTGCGTTGTTTTGGGAATGGATGTTAAAAAAGTGAATGTGTCCGATAAAATTCCATCCGGCTATGAAATGGTTATTCACGGCGGCAGGATTTATACGGGAATTGATGCTTTGTGGTGGGCAAAGGAAGCGGAAAACCTCGGCGCCGGTGAAATCTGTCTGAATTCCATTGACGCCGACGGGGTACAAACTGGTTATGAACTGAATTTAACCAGAATGATTTCTGAAAACGTGAAAATCCCTGTTATCGCCTCAGGCGGGGCAGGGAAACCTGAACATCTGGCGGATGTTTTGACAAAAGGAAAAGCCGATGCGGCGTTAATTGCTTCGATGGTACACTACCGGACCTATACGATGACAGAAATTAAGCAATATTTGAAAGAAAAGGGAATCAAGACAAGATTGTTCTGGTAATTTTTGTTTTTTTTCACTAGGAAACCATTTAACGAAGTATTATAATATAAAAAGTTTTCCCACAGGAGGCGATGTAAAGTGGATAAAAAGAGATATGAATTAAATGTCCAGCTGGCGCAAATGCTCAAGGGCGGCGTCATTATGGATGTAACCAACGTAGAACAGGCGAAAATAGCGGAAGAAGCGGGAGCCGTATCCGTCATGGCTCTGGAGCGGGTGCCTGCCGATATCCGTAAAGACGGCGGCGTGGCGAGGATGTCCGATCCTTCGATGATTGCCGCAATCAAAAAAGCCGTATCCATACCCGTGATGGCCAAAGCGCGTATCGGCCATTTTGTGGAAGCCCAGATTCTGGAAGCATTACGCATTGATTATATAGATGAAAGCGAAGTTTTGACCCCGGCTGATGAAGAATGCCATATTGACAAGACAAAATTCTCAATACCTTTTGTGTGCGGCGCACGCAATCTTGGTGAAGCCCTGCGTCGAATTGCCGAAGGCGCGGCCATGATCCGCACGAAGGGAGAGGCAGGTACCGGAAACGTTGTGGAAGCAGTACGTCACATGAGAACAATGAACCGGGAAATTCGTCAGCTTGTTCAGATGCCTGTGGAAGAAGTCACCGGATTTGCCAAAGCAAACGGCCTGCCATATGAACTGGCCTTGAAGGTAAAGGAATTAGGACGTCTGCCGGTAGTGAATTTTGCGGCAGGCGGTATTGCCACTCCGGCGGATGCAGCTTTAATGATGCAACTGGGTTGCGATGGCATTTTTGTCGGTTCCGGAATTTTCAAATCGGCCGATCCGGCGAGACGGGCGCGGGCGATTGTCAAGGCGACCGCTTATTTCAACGATCCGCAAAAAGTTCTGGAAGCATCCATGGATCTGGGTGAAGCCATGCCCGGTCTGGAAATATCGCAGATTCCTCCCGAACAGATCCTGGCCAAACGCGGGTGGTAATTTCCCATGTCTTTGCGTTTAGTCGGCAGCAAGCCTTTGTTGATTGGCGTTCTGGATTTACAAGGCGGAGTGCACGAGCATCTGGAACACCTGGAAAGTCTGGACATCGCCTACAAAAAAGTAAAGCAGTCCGCGGACTTTGCCGACCTGGCCGGATTGATTATCCCCGGCGGTGAAAGTTCCTGTCTTTCCAGATTACTGAATATTTTTGAAATCAAGGATGTGTTGCTTCAGGCATATCATAAAGGAATGAAAATCTGGGGCACTTGCGCCGGTGCGATTCTGCTGGCCAAAAAAGTGGTCGGCGAAACTCCGTGTCTGGGGTTAATCGATATAAATATTGAACGAAACAGCTTTGGCAGCCAACTGGATAGCTTTGTCAGTGAAGCGATAATTCCTGAAGTTTCCCGCAAACCCATACCCTTGACGTTCATCCGCGCGCCCAAGATTTTAGATGCAAGTAACGATGTCAGGGTGTTGTTAAAAATTGATGATTACATTGCAGCGGCGGAAAACGAAAAAATTCTGGTCACGGTTTTTCATCCCGAATTAACCGGCAACCTTGCGTTCCATCGCTACTTCGCCCTGAAATGCGGTTTGAATCCGGCGATGGATACCAACGATGATATCGACCCGCAATGGAACAACTCCAGCTGGACCAAGTACGCCGGCATTATTTAGTTCGTCTTGAAAACAAACCTGATTTGAACGAAGACGTGCTGCTTGCCGGCTTTACACAAATATTTTAAGAAAAATTGTCGCCAGTGTGAGATACGAAAAGAAACCGAATGCGTCGGTAAATGCGGTTAATAAGATATTGGATCCGAGCGCGGGATCCAAGTCCAGTTTCTTCAACGCCAGCGGAATCAGCACACCGGCCATGGTTCCGGCAAAAATACTGAAAATCATCGCCATCCCCAGAATCAACCCAAGAATGGGAATGCCTTTCCAGAAATAAGCAATAATGGCAATAACAACTCCCACGGCAACGCCGTTGGCAATACCCACCGTAATCTGACGCAATAAAGCACGTTTCGCATTTTCAAACGTTATTTCACCGAGCGCCATACCACGGATAATGAGCGCCAGGGTCTGCCCTCCGGAATTGCCGCCCAGACCGGCAACAACCGGCATGAAGAAAACCAAGGCCACCATCATTTTAATAGTATCTTCGAAAAAACCGATGACCAGAACCGATGTCATCGCCGTGAGTAGATTCAGAAAGAGCCAGGGGAGCCTCTTTTTGACCGAATCAGAAGTATTATGAAAAATCGTATCATCCTGACCCAGTCCCGCAATGCGATAAATATCTTCGGATGATTCTTCCTGAATGGCATCAACGACGTCGTCAATGGTTATTCGTCCCAGCAGATGCTGCAATTTATCGACGACACCGATAGAAACGAGGTCGTATTTTTTGAAAAGACGGGCGACTTCTTCCTGGTCCATATCATAGGGAACGCTGGGAATATCCTCATCAATAACGTCCACAATGGGCGCAAATCGTTTCATGGTGATAATGCGTTGCAGGGGAACTGTGCCGATGAGTTTATTATCGTCATCAACGACAAAAATATTGTGAATATTTTCAATTTCGTCTTTGGCTTCCGCGACAGCCTGAAAAGCGTCGTTGATCGTCGCCTCCTTTTTTACGGAAACCAGCTCGGACTGCATGATACCACCGGCGGTGTCATCCGCGTACTTGAGCAGCTCCTGGACTTCCTCGGATTCTTCAGGCTCGATGGCTTCCAGGACAGCTTTGGCCTGATCATCGGAAAGTTCGGCGATAATATCAGCCTTATCATCCGATTCCATTTCTTCGATGATGTCCGTGAGTTTTTCATTGGAAAGGTCTTCGATGAGCTGTTCGCGTGATGTATCGGATAATTCCAGGATAACGTCCGATGCCTTATCAACATCAAGCAGAGAGAAGAGGTGCAGCCGGTCCTCTTCTTCGAGTTCATCAATTAAATCAGCAATATCGGCCGGATGCATATCAGAAAACAACTCAATGATATCAAACTCGCGATTGCGGTAGATTAAGTCTTTGAGCGTTTCCAGCGCTGTCGGTTCTTTTTTCTTGACCTTTGTCATAGAATTACCTGATCCAAAGGTGGATTAAATTGTTTTTGAATGATTAAGTTATAAATTAAAGTTCTTGTACGTGCGCTTTTACTGGATAGAATTAATTTTCTTTATCTGGAATTTTCGCGCATGAAGATTAATTTCCGGCAGCGGGAATATAGGGAAATTAAATATATATGTCAATGCTTTTCTGTTTCAAATTCTTAAAAAAATTAACATTCTTCGGCCAAAAAAACCGGCGAGCAACGATGACAAAACGCATTGATCATGCCGGAACTGCCAGGCTTCATTTACAGGAGTCTCCTTCCACAATCTTCTTTATCTGATCATATCCCGCTCGTTATGAACATTCCTCTAAAAAATTGTCTTAATTATTAAATACGGAATACCCACAACAATAGTGACAAAAAGAGCGATTATGATTGCACCACTTACCATACTGCCCAACGCCATCATCCTTAACTTGAAATCTCCCATACTTGCCCTCCATTGATTTAATCGTAATCATCATTAGATTAAAGACAAAATTAAAGCCTTTTCATTTTTAATCCTTCAACAAGCTCCTGAAAGAAGGAATGACCGGACTTCCTTCGAAAGCTTTTATATTGTCTGTATTAATCTTCAATGTCCCAAAATGCTAATGAAAATAAGTTGAATATTATAATAGCATGATTGATTTTTTTTTAAAGAGGGAAATGTTCAACCCCCTATATCAATTGAAAGATTGTATATTTTTTATAAAACGCCTCATTTATATCAATATTTAATTTGAACTGAAGCTGGCCGTTCCGTGGGAAGTGATAATTGTATTATAAGTATTGAGAAATTTACGGGGTGTTTATTGGAAGTGTCATGGGCCAGCAATTTCATTTAGACTAAAATGTTTTAACGTCAAGCTTGATTGTAAATTGAAGAGCATTTATATTCAAATATCCTGATTTCCTTTTTAAAGAAAAATCTGATTGGGAGATAGAGCAAAACAGGAGAAGGACGAACAAGTTTATGCGATTTTTGTTTATCACGCATGGCGTGGAATCATTGAAACGTCCGGGACCGCATTGGGTCCCCCTGGGCTTCGCTTATATTGGAGCTCTGCTAAAAAAACAGGGGCATGTCGTGCAAATTTTTGACTGTCACGCAGCGATGGCCCGGTTGGGTCCTGATTGGAAAAAAATCGATCAGGCAATGCTGACAACCATGAAGACCTTTTCTCCAGACGTCATCGGCATGACGACCATTTCGCCCCTGGTTTATCAAACAGTGCATTGCGCAAAAATTCTCCGTGATTCGTTTCAGGGTATTATGCTCGCGGGCGGACATCACGCAACCGCTTTACCGCAACTGACACTCGAAAAAATTCCGGAGCTCGATGGTGTCTGTATTGGAGAAGGAGAAGAAGCTCTGCTGGCTTTGGCTGAAGGAACAAACAAAGACCAGATCAAAGAGATACTTTGGCGTAATAAGTCTATCAACAGCGAAGAAAAAAAAACAGGAGAGGGCTTAAAACCAGGTTTTGGCCGAATCAAAAATCTTGATACACTGCCTTTCCCTGATTATTCGTTGCTTGATATATCATTTTACACGCGTCGCACCTCTGCTATTATTCGTGGGTTCTACCTGTCAACTTTAACAATGCTCGGCTCCAGGGGATGCAGTTATCGCTGCTCTTTTTGCACCGAATCGCTGGTTTACGGAGGCGGCGTACGTTTTCATAGCGTTGATTATTTAACAGAAATGGTTGGCCGCACTCTGAAGCAATTTCCACGAGTCGAAGCCATTTATTTTCACGATAATGATTTCATGTTCGACCGGGCGAGAGTCGAACACATTTGCCATCAATTCATCAAAACCGGACTTGCAAAGAAGTTTTCTTGGGCCATACAGGCACGGGCCGATAGATTACAACCGGATTTATTGAGATTGATGCGACAGGCAGGATGCATCAAAATAGAGATTGGTGTGGAGGCTACGGCACAGAAAGATTTAGATTATTTAAGAAAAGATACTACTGTCGGCACGAATGAGAATGCTCTGCGGTTTTGCCGGGAAGCGGGCATCAGCGTGCATGCCTATGTCTTGACTCAAACAGCGGGAGAATCATTGACGGATTTGGAAAGTAAACTGGATTGGCTAAAGCGTAATCGACCGGATACCTTCATGTTGATGCCTTTGGCTCGTCATCCGGGATCTATCTTATATCAGGAAAGCGGGGAAAATTTTTTTGAAACAAAAGAATGGACACGGGAAAACGTGCTTAACTTTTACGAGGAAGATGTTTTTTCCAAAGTTCCGCCGCGTGAAAGAGAAATCTGGATAAAATCCCGGCTTGCGCCGTTTTCGAGAAACCATTTCCGGGAGGTGTACATGCGCCTTAATCCGATGAAGAAGTGGCCGCCGATGTGGCATGAAATAATTATGTATCAGCTTAAAGGGCGCAATGTAAATTTACCATCCCGGGGCAGGCTGATATCTTTGTATCAATAATCGAACACAAGTTATGCCTAATGAAAAGATAGAACGACATTAAGGTCTTATTTCATCGGTCCATTCATGAAAATCATTAATGAATTATTTCTATTGACAAAATTACAGAATATTTTATTATTTGAAAAAAATAAATTTAAGTTTATTCATGAAAGGAGAAAGTTATGGGCGGTTCTTGCGGTGGTCCCTTAAAGTAAAATTTTGGATATTGAGAGTAATAAAAATTTACTTAATGAAGACAGAGTAAGATCTTTGTTTTGGTAGGTAGATTTTTTTATTTAATGAAACTCATAAATAAAGGAGGGACATGATGGGATTGGCTGGCAGTCCATTGAAATAATTATTTCTATATCTAAAATTAAAATCAGTAAAGTTCAAACAATAAACGCCCCGTGCCTGTTCAATGGTGCGGTGTTTCTTTTTGTCTTATATTTCTGTAAATGAAACAATACATGCAAATCTGTTAGGTTGTAATTAAAATTTATCCCAGAGGTCTATTTTAAGGGATATCTGCTTGTAATTTGCGCAAAAATTCTACCATTTTTTTCCTTCAACATGGTAAAACCTGTTTGCACTGAAGCGTCAATATATAAAATGCTTCCCACATTGGAACCGAGGAACATAGATTCAAGATCATTTAAATGAGTCAAGTTGCTGGAAACTATATCGCGATCAGTATCAAAAGAAGGGTAATGACTAAACATGTCAGCGTTGAGTTCTATCCCATATTCAGATAAATATACTATGTCTCTCATAAAGCGCTCATTTCTCATCTTGGTAATGGATTGATTCAATCGACAGGCAATCTGACATATAGACATGTTATTGATTTCGTCTTTGGTAAATTCGGCTATGCTGTTAAAATAGGCATTACCGATATACATGGGATCAATATCAGGATGCATATATCTGAGATTGATCGGATTCCTGACGACAACTCTGTCGGTCTTCGGCAACATGTCATGATGATATCGCTTTAACAAAAATGCCGTCATAATTTGATTATTGGATATCGCTTGTTCAGGATATTCTGATTTCGCGCTATTTTTCATCTCACCAAGAAATTCATCCGAAAAGTATTCTCTTGTCGTATATGTTTCTATGTTGTCTCCTGTCTTGACTCGATCCCGAATATCATCGTTTAGTTCAGAAAGTGGAGGGATGAATGCTTCGTCAATTTGATCAAAGTTTATCGGATTTCCTTTGAATAATCTTTGGCTTGACGGTGGCAAAACCGCATTGCCTTCTATCCTGCAATTCCACGCGTACAAAAAAAGCATTAATGAAATTCCATCACCTATCGCATGAGAGCAACTGACCGCGCCCAATATTCCATCTTTTATCGGTATTCCCGTTACAGCAAGAAGAGGCTCACCGGGAAGGGTTTTAACATGAACCATCATTTTTTTTATATCATCGATATGAATATCCTCAAAAGCAACATTCATCGGTGGTAAAATATTTTTGATAACTCCGTCTGTACAGTATTGCAGAGCAAATTTATCAGTATCGATCATGATGAGACGGCTTGAAAAAAGATTATACTGTTCAACGGTTTTGAAAAAATGCTCTTCAAGCATTTCCAGTGAAGTTCCTTTTCTGTAAAATATCAATACTTCCGACGGGATTTTTCCCGGATAACAGTCATTTTCAACCGCTGACAATGGCAGGATATTTTTGCCATAATTGTCTTCCAAATATTTTATTTTAGCTTCACTGTTTATCATACCTGTTATCGACTCTGATAAGTTAAATACTTTGATTAGAATTTTTTATCTTTTGATAATATTAAGAAGAATGTTTGGGGATGTCAATGAAATCTTAGCGATCATGTGGGGTTATGGAGAATATAATCCCGTTATCGATAGTTTTTACTGTCATTTGAATGCAGGATTGCTGGTCTTAAGATGGACAATCCCATCTACGCTCACCCGTTCCAATATAACAACCATCAGGAGCACGGCCCGATGATGCAGAAAACCATTCAATTAATCATTACTGATTCTCGCGCCGGTAATTAATACCACTAGATAAAGAACATTCACCTATCATGCTGCCGCGGCATTAATGACGGAACCCTACCCAGTTTCCATCCCATCGTGCATTGAGGACATAGGGATCGTCGGATTTATACCAGTAATCTTCTATAAAGAAGTCGAAATAAACCTTTTGAATAAAACATATATCGGGATTACTGCTGTCGGTCGCTACACAATCACACTGGTTCCCCTGATGATTCAGATCATTCGGGTCCATAAAGTACACGGCATTCTCGGAAGCATTATATCCAATCACCAGTACATAATGGCCGGAAGAAGGAATCCCCAACACCGGCGATCTCCACAGGTGCAGCAGCACGGGAGAGCCGGAATTCAAAAACGGAACAATCCGATTGAGGAAAATATTTCTTTTTTGTTCGGCAATGTTATTCTCCGTTCCGGTAAGGTCATCACCGTAATTATCTACCACCACCTCACTATATAGCGCTTTGGTGCCCGACTCATCCAGAAGGTCTTTTGCGGCATGACCCAATGAGGTCATGTGGATGCCGGCCAGACTATTCAACGTATCATCTATGTATTGAATATAGGTTGCGATTTGAGAAGTCGCGGAAAGTTCGGTCGGATAATCAATTTTATCCGTAATTTCCGCCGGACAATCGTCATCCACAATGCCGGTTTTTATTTTTTTCAGGTGATCACCATAGTATTTCATGGCCATGTAAAAACTGGTCGCGCCACACAAACCGGATTCCTGCGAAACATAATAGTACGACGGATTGTTTTTGATCGTTTCATACGGTTGCGTTATGGCAACCGTTCCCGCGACAACCGTCAGAGATAAATCCTGCGTGTCCGAGCCATCATCATCCTGGACCCTGACGGTAAACTGAAATACTCCCGGAGACACCCGTGTTGTGCCGGAAATGCTGCCGGCAAAGGAAAGCTTAATGCCCGACGGTAATGAACCCTGAGTGATGGAGAACGTTTTCGTGCCGCTGCCGCCGGTAACACTGATCTGCTGGCTGTAGGCCTCACCAATTACGCAAACCGGCAATGAGGAGATTGAAATCTTGGGCGATGAATCAGAACGGGATGAATCCGAGCCGGACGAATTAGAACAACCGGGAAGCACCGCGCACATCCATAATAAGACCATGCCACAACAAACGCTTAAAATTTTTTTCATCGTCTTTTTTTATCCCACATTCCGGATGAGAATCGTACCAATTAAATGACATAGAGATTGTGTTCAGTTTGTCGATAGCATGAATAGCATATGCCGGCATATTTATCTATATCAAAGGACATATGTAAGTCCTCATCATTATGCCGAAAAGAAGTTTATTTTAACTATAGAAAAACATCTCGTTTCATCTTGATTGTTGGGGATATTGTGGGATATATAAAATATATTTAATTCAAAATTGCTTGAAATTTTTTGTAAATATTTGATTTCATTCTGGTAGTCCCACGGGGAGTTGAACCCCGGTTTCCGGCGTGAGAGGCCGAATTTTAGCCTTTTTCATTGTTTTATGATAGTTTACTTTCAAGTCGTTTAATCTTAGGAAACTCAATACTGACAAGGCCTAGAAGATTTCCCTTGACTTACTTTAATATATAACTATATTGAAGCTGAAGGTTGGAAATTGGGTTGGAAATAGAGAATCCGGCTTTCAAATTTCCGATATGGGGGTGGCCATGAAAAGACACAAGGCAGGGTATCCGGGCGTGTTCTACCGGGAAGCCGACAGGATCGGCGGCATAGGTAAGGAAAAAGTTTTCTACATTGTCTTTAAGAAAGACGGCAAAGTCTATGAAGAAAAGATTGGCCGTCAATATGCAGATAAAACGACGGCGGCAAAGGCCTCAAGGGCGCGTTCTGAACGCATAGAGGGACGGCGCCAATCCCGGAAACAAATTAGAGAAGAAAAGAAGGCCGCAAAGTTAGCAGAGGCAGGAAAGTGGACACTTGGCAAGCTCTGGGAAGAATATGAGGCAAATAAGCCTGATTCCAAGTCAATCAATACGGACAAGGGACGGTTCGAGAAATACTTGTCACCGTCATTCGGAACTAAAGAACCTCATGAGATCATAAGGCTTGACGTTGATCGGTTGCGCGTAAACTTATCAAAGAAACTGAAACCCCAGACAGTAAAGCATATCTTTGGATTGCTTAAACGTATTGTTCACTTTGGGGTTGCGCGGCAATTATGCCAGAACCTGAATTTTGAGGTCGAACCCGTCAAGGTGGATAATCAGAGAACGGAAGATTTAAACCCGGAACAGTTGAAGAACCTATTGAAGGCCATTGACAATTCAACGGACATGGAAGCGGCCAATATCATGCGGCTTGCTCTATTTACTGGTATGCGCCGGGGTGAA
>Ga0208459_1000067_pt1 | contig 138229 bp, 123 predicted proteins | sample AD_UKC087_MetaG_FD_184433 | JGI IMG/M metagenome (GOLD analysis project Ga0208459, IMG submission 184433) | Active sludge microbial communities of municipal wastewater-treating anaerobic digesters from USA - AD_UKC087_MetaG (SPAdes) (version 2) | ecosystem: Engineered > Bioreactor > Anaerobic... | reverse complement strand
CCATTCATCCCATCTTGGAAGGAGTATACCACTATTCATCAATATTATCATTATATTAATGAAGATGGCCGCTGGAAATCAACTCCCTGTCAGGCTTCACCGATGACTGAATTGTGCAAAGGTCTCCATCCATCTTTACGCTCCTGCTCACCTGGCCCAAGAAATCCATCAATATTCAGCGGTCACTCTTCGAAACGCATAGAAGAGCATGCAAGAAGCTTTCACCCATCGAGCACCACCTCGACCCTGAGCCTTTCCCTCGGACAGACTCCCTGCGCCTTCTTCCTCACGATCGCCTTTACGGGCGCGCCCTGGTCGAGGAGGTTCGCGATGACCGAGTTGTCCACCCTCGGGATGTAGCCGAGCTTCTCGCCCTTCCAGTAGAGGGCCACCGCCTTCCTGTCGTGCGGATTGTCCGGCTCCCGGATCAGCATCACGGCATCCCCGGGATTGATCATGGGCAGGACCTTCTCTCCCCTGTTATACCGCATTCCGGCGACGTCGGACCGCAGAAGCAGGATGGTGCGGGTGTCGAACCTGGGTGTATCCTGTGAGCCGATGCGTGCGGCAGGGCAGAGACCGTACAGCGGCAGGCACGCCATCGTCCTGAGGAATTTTCTTCTTTCCATGCTTCACCTCCTTGCGTGCGGCAATGATTAGCACGGGAGGTCCCCCATATGGTGTCCTACCGGTGGATTCCTGTTGAACAGGAGGAAAAGTTCGGAGGTGCCGCGGGAATATTCACCCTGATATCGTATTACAGCGTTTTCCCGATACTCACTTTGCAAGAAGGCGCTTCTCGCTGCCGCCTTCTGAAACCGGTGCCTGCAGGCCCTTCCCGTACAGCCCCATCATCCGCTCTATCTCCCGGCGGACCTCCTCCCTCAGCTCAGCCGGAGCGATCACCTCCACCTGGGACCCGTGCCTGAGGATCTCCCGCTTCACCTCCCGGAAATCCGCCACCGGGAACGAAAGGGTCAGCGATCCATCCGGGCCTCTCTCCGCCTTCTGCTCCGGGTGCCAGACCTGCTCGGCTATCCATGGGGCCGATTCGGGGGAAAACCGCAGACACACCTCGCGGGTTTCGTCGCTGTTCAGGATGCCGAAGTTCCTGCGCAGGTAATCTTTGAGGCAGATCCCACCCTCAGGCTCGCAGATCTCCCTGTCTGACTGGCCGATCTTCCTGATCCGGGAAAGGGTGAAGTCCCGCAGGCCTCCCCTCAGGCTGCAGTGGGCGATGATGTGCCAGGTCCCCATGTAGGAAAGCAGGTGCAGGGGGAGGATGTGGCGGACCGTGCTCTCGTCCTTGTGCGGCGAATAGTATTCGATCCTCACCGGCCTCCTGTTCAGCAGGGAATCGAGCACCTTCTGGAAGGTCTTCTCGTTCGTCCGCGAATACTCGATGTTCTTGACCGACACCTTCTCCCCAAGCCCGGCCAGGCTGACCGGGACCTCGCTGGAATACAGGGAAAGCACCTGCTCCAGGAATGACTTCATCCTCCTCTTCATGCCGGGATCCGGTATGGTGGAAGCGAGGCGGAACGAGATCAGCAGGGAGGTGAGCTCTTCGGCGCTGAGCCAGGAGGCGGGAAGCTCGTAGGCCTCGTCTTCGTAGGCATAGCCCCGTCCCGCCGGATCGTAGACCAGCGGCGCATAGAGCCTGTCCCTGATGAATTCGATGTCCCTCTGGGCGGTCTTCGGCGATATCTCGAAGCGCTCCGCCAGGGTGGTGGCGTTCGGGAAACGCCCCTTCTTCACCTGGCTGTGGAACCAGAGAAAACGCTCATAGATGACCTTGTTCGACATAAGGCTCTCCGATCGGCTGCGTCTCTCCCTCACGTTCATCTGCCCGCTTCCCCCGCACATCCGTCCTGCCGGGTGAAAACCGTGCCCGGGCGGATGCGGCTCTCCTGTGGGTGGAAACAGCCAGGACTTGGAAACCGAACAATCATTCTTTCTTCTCGATGCAGATCAGTGATGTTGTATGACAATATACATATGTACGGATAACTTGTCAAAATCATACATGAACGGCAGCATCCCGACCATGAGGACACAGGCCGGTGTCCTGCTGCTCCGCCTTGACGATGCACCTTGATTTGCCGCGGTTGTGCTCTATAATAAGCTTACGGGTAGTCACGGATAACCATAAGAACATCAGCAGGTTAAATCGTTTTTTCACCGGCCGGTCCCCGGGATGTCGGGGGCGGGCGAGCTGGAAAAGGAGCGTGGAAAAGCGGCACATGAGCTCTTACCTGGAACGAAAGACGGCAGGGCCTGCCCGTCAGGGGCGCCCCTTTGTCCTGGGCGAGAAGATGGCGGTCAACCGCGCCCGCGGCGAGAACGCTGCTGAGCCGAGGGTCCGCATCGTGGGCGACGATCCGTTGATGCTGTCCTGCGGCAGGCACCCCTACGGCATGCCCTGCGGGGGGAACAGACGGTCGTGCCTGGAGACGAAAGGCCTGTCAGGCCGGGTATAGAGAGGCAGGAGGGTGGTGCATGGCTTACCGGAGATGGGAGTTCGAAACCCGGGAGCACCGGCAATCGCTGGAGCTCGATGGCGCGTGGGCATGCCCCCTGTGCGGAGAGATCCTCGCCGGGAAGAGCGCGCCCGAGGAGTGCCCGGTCTGTCTTGCCCCGGGCAGCGCGTTCAGGCGGGTGAATCCCGAACGATATGCGCCCGCGCCCCGTGAATGGCAGGCGGCCGGGCTCAAGCCGTTACCCCGTGATGCGGGAAAGGATGGGACTCAGTGGACCAGGTCTATAAAAAACTCGAGGTTGTGGGCACATCCAAGACCAGCATAGAGGACGCCATCGGCAACGCCCTCGCGAGGGTCTCGAAGGCGGACGGCATCATGCGGTGGTTCGAGGTCGCCGAGGTGAGAGGGTTCGTCGAGGAGGGCGCGGTTTCCTACTACCAGGTGGGGCTCAAGATAGGGCTGTCCCTCGGAGAGTCGGACGCCGTCTGAGCCTTTGCCCGCGCTTTTCCCTGTCAGGATCTTCGCCGTGACCTTTCCCTGCGGGCCGGCCCTGTCCGGCCCCGTTGATCCGGCGCGCCCGCAGCCGATCTTTCCCTAAAGTTATCACCCTGTTCTAAACGATACGTCATGAATGGAGATCACGGGGAGATCTCTGTCCAGGGCCGGGTGAAACCACAGCGGCCTGGGAAAGGGATGGCGGGTGAAGATGCGGCAAGACGCAGCGCAGCGTCCTTCAGGGCGTGACATACAGGCGGAGGGTCAGGCACCCATCCGGGGGAAGAAGCGCACCGCATGACCGGCCACGTCTTTTTCCTCCACCAGACCGACTACCTCTTCTTCATCACCGCGTACTGCCTCTTCTCCGCCGCCGTCATCATCTTCTTCATGGGCCGGGACGGCAACAGGCGCCTCCCCTGGTTCTTCGCCGCCGCCTCCCTTGTGCTCCAGGGCATCTACTGGCTGCTGTCCATCATGTGCTTGAGCCTGCCCGGCAATACGGCGCTCGGCATGACAGGGGTCTCGGTCTTCGCCCTGTCCCTTATCCCCCTGATCGAATTCATCCGCCGGGGCGGGAAGGAGCCCGCGTTCAGGAGCAGAGGGCTCCTGCTGTACCCCCTCGTGTTCGGGACCGCCTTCGTGTCTGCGCTCACCGGGCACGTGAGCCTGGAAACCATGCTGCGCGTCGGCGCCGCCCTGCCCTGCGGCGTGCTCGTCTCCCACGTCCTGTGGAAGGCCAGGCGCACGGATGCCGCCTCCAGGACGACGTTCTGGCTCGTGGTCACGGCCGCGGGCTTCACCGGCTACACCTGCTTCCAGGCCGCCTCCGGGCTGTTCATGAGCACCAGCCTGGTTTCCGGGAGCGGTTCCGCGGCCATGCCGGTCTTTTTCATCAACCTCGGGGCCGCGCTCTGTGCCCTGTTCATGAACATCGGCCTCCTGAGGTACTCCGTTTCCCTCGCGCGGATCTCCTTCAGGGACCGCATGATCGAATCCGACCTCAGGTGGGTGATGATCGTGCTCATCGCCGTGCTCCTCGCGGGATGGCTGCTCACCGAGTGGACGAGCCGGCGCCAGGAAGTCAGGATGCTGGGCCAGATCCTCACCCAGGCCCGGGTCGCCGCCCTGTCCCTCGACGCGTCGGAGATCTCCCGGCTCAAGGGCGACCCTTCCGACCTCGGCTCGGCAACCTACGCCAAGGTGAAGCGCCAGCTCACGAGCATCAGGGGGGCCAACCCCCTGTTCCGCTTCGTCTACCTCCTGGGCAGGAAGGGGGAGGCCCTGATCTTCCACGTGGACTCCGAGGACCCCTCATCGGAAGACTACTCGCCCCCCGGCCAGATGTACGAGGCCGACATGGGCTCCTTCATCGCCGCCTTCGACCCCGGCGTCGAGATCACCGAAGGACCTCTCACCGACGAGTGGGGCACCTGGGTGAGCGCCTCCATCCCCGTGAAGACGCCGGACAGCGGGAAGGTCGTGGCGGTCCTGGGCATCGACGTCGACGCATCCGACTGGCTCCAGCAGGTCTACGCCGGCAGGAGACAGCCCATCCTCGGCACCATGCTGCTCACCCTCCTGGCCCTGGCGTTCGCCACCTACCAGCACCGGTCCATGATGACCCACTCGAAGATCGCGGCGTCCGAGCAGAGGCTCCACTATGCCCTCGACGCCACGAGCGAAGGCGTCTGGGACTGGGACCTGACCACGGGCAGGTTCACCTACAGCCAGCATCTGCTCGCCATGCTGGACTATTCGCCCGAAGAAGCGGCTTCCCTGGGCGATCTGAGGAAGGCCCTCATCCACAAGGACGACGCCGCCCTGATGCAGGAAACCCTCGACGCGCACCTGAAGGGCGCAACGCAGGTCTACCAGTGCGAGATCCGGCTGAGGGCACGGGACGGCACCTGCCGGGTCACCCTGGACCGGGGCAAGGTCGTGGAGAGGGACGAGGACGGGTCGCCCCTGCGGATGGTCGGCACCTTCACGGACATCACCCGCAGCAAGCAGATGGAGGAGGACATCAGGGCAAGGGACGTCCAGTACCGGGAGTTCGTGGAAAACGCCAGCGACCTCATCTACGAGGTCGACACGTCCGGGCGCCTGGTGTACGCGAACCCCGCGTCCGCAAAGGCCAGCGGGTATGCGGCGGAAGAGCTTCTGGGGAGAAGCTTTCTGGACTTCGTGCCCGAAGACCACCACAGGGCCATCACGAGGACCACCGGGATCCAGTTCGTGAAAAGGATCCCCACCACCTCCTTCGAGACCCCCATCAGGCACAAGGACGGGCACGTGTTCTGGGTCTGGCAGAGCTCGAGCCTCATCTTCGCGGGCGACGAGATCAAGGGGTTCAGGATCGTGGCCCGGGACATCACCGAGAAGAAGCGGGCCGAGGACGCGCTGAAGGAGAGCGAGGAGCGGCTTCACGCCGTGTTCGACAACGTACAGGCAGGCATCGTGCTCATCGACCCGCTCACCCACGTCATCGTCAAGGTCAACGGGATGGCGGCCGACCTCTGCCGCACGGCCCCGGAAAAGCTCGAGGGCACCCTCTGCCACGGGAGCATCTGCACCGCGTCCCGGGGCGAATGCCCCATCACCGACCTCCGCAGGGGCGTTGTCAACTCCGAGTGCATGCTCCTCACCGCCGATAAGACCCTCGTCCCGGTCCTGAAGACCGCCATCGAGGTGGAGATCGGCGGCAGGAGCTATCTCGTGGAGAGCTTCGTGGACATCACCGCGCGCAAGGAGGCCGAGGAGCGCGCCAATGCGCTCGCCATGGAGGCCAGGGCGGCCAGCCAGGCCAAGAGCCTCTTCCTGGCCAACATGAGCCACGAGATCCGCACCCCCATGAACGGGGTCATCGGCATGGCCGAGCTGCTCCTGGCCACCGAGCTCACCCCCAAGCAGCTCCAGTATGCCCAGATCATCCGCAAGAGCGGAGATTCCCTCATCATGCTCATCAACGACATCCTCGACTTCTCCAAGATCGAGGCCGAGAGGCTCGACCTGGAGGTCATCGATTTCGACCTGAGGGCCATGCTCGAGGACATCGTGGACCTCCTGGCCGTGAGGAGCTCCGAGAAGGGCATCGAGCTCACCTGCCTCATCGAGCCCGATGTGCCCGTGAAGCTCAAGGGGGACCCGGGCAGGCTCCGCCAGATCATCATGAACCTCGCTGGCAATGCCGTGAAGTTCACGGACCATGGCGAGGTGTCCATCCGGGTATCGCTGAACGGGGAGACGGACGAGCTGGCCGCGCTGCACTTCTCCATCAGCGACACGGGCATCGGCATCCCGGAGGACAAGATCAACATGCTCTTTTCCGCCTTCACCCAGGTGGACCCCTCCACCACCCGCAAATTCAGCGGCACAGGCTTGGGCCTCGCCATCTCCAAGAAGCTCGCCGAGATGATGGGGGGCGGGATCACGGTGGAGAGCACCTCAGGCAAGGGCTCCACCTTCTCCTTCTCGGTCCCCCTGGACAAGCGGCCCGGGCCGCAGGCCGCGGCCGCCATCCCGTACGAGGGGCTGCCCGGCACGCGCGTGCTCGTCGTGGACGTTCACGAGACGAACAGGACCGTGCTGTCGCTCATGCTCGAATCCTTCGGCATGAGGAGCGCTCAGGCATCCGGACCGGACGAGGCCTTGGGCATGCTTGCCGGTGCAGCGGCAGAGGGCGAGCCCTTCCGCATCGCCATCCTCGATTCCGGGGCCGACGGCGTGCAGGGGATCGAGCTCGGCAGGAGGATCAGCTCCGATCCCCGCTTCCGCGACACGGCCCTGGTGATGCTCTCTTCCATAGCCCAGCGCGGCGAGGCATCGAAGATGAAGGAAGCGGGGTTCTCGGTCTACCTCACAAAACCGGTCCGGCAGTCGCACCTGATCGACTGCCTGGCGGCGGCGCTGGGCCTGGCGGACCGGGGCGCCCCACGGGATAAGGGGGCGGGCCTCATCACCCGCCACACGATACGGGAAGTCGCGGCCGGCACACTGCGCATCCTGCTCGTGGAAGACAACCCCACGAACCAGATGGTCGCCTCAGGCATGCTCGAGCGGCTGGGGTACCGGGCCGACATCGTGGACAACAGCGACGACGCCATCCGCTCCCTGGAGACGACCCCGTACGACCTGGTGCTCATGGACTGCCAGATGCCGGGCAGGGACGGCTTCGAGACCACGGCCCTCATCAGGAGCCCGGATTCCCGGGTCCTGAACCACGAGGTCCCCATCATCGCCTTGACCGCGTACGCCATGAAGGGGGACCGGGAGCGGTGCCTCACCCACGGCATGGACGACTACCTTTCCAAGCCCATCAGCATCTCGGAGCTCTCGGAGAAGCTACGCGCCTGGTCCCGGAAGATCGGGGAGAAGAGGCAGGGAGCCGGTCGGCCCGGGCCCCGGGCGCCGATAGCGGCCCACGGCGAAGGCGGCTCCCGGCGGAAGGAGGCACCCGCGTTCGACGCAGACGACCTCCTGGACCGCCTGGGCGGCGACGAAGAGCTCGCCCGTACGGCCGTGGGCTCGTTCTTCGAGAACGCCCAGGAGATGGTCTCCCGCCTCGCGCGGTCCGTCGAGGAGGGGGACACGGCCGCCATCGGCATGAACGCCCACGCCATGAAGGGCGCGGCCGCGAACGTCAGCGGCATGGCCCTCAGGGAGACCGCCTTCGAGGTCGAGCAGGCGGGCAAGGCCGGCGACGCAGGCATGGCCGCTTCCCTGATGCCCGAGCTGATGCGCAGGCTTGATCTTTTCCGAAACGCTGCCGAAGAGAAGGGGTGGATCGGAAAGGAAGCCCGTTCGTGAAGAAAATACTTGTCGTCGATGATGAATTCATCAGCAGGACCATCCTGCAGAAGCTCACGTCCCTCCGCGGCGAGGTCCAGGCCTGCTCCAACGGGCTCGAGGCGCTCGAGGCCTTCGTCGCCGCCGCCGAGAAAGGCGAGCCCTTCTCCCTCATCTGCATGGACGTGCTCATGCCCGTGATGGACGGCGTCGAGGCCCTGCGCAGGATCAGGGAGCACGAAAGCTCACGGGGCATACCCCGGGAAGCGGGCATCAAAGTGGTCATGACCACGGGCCTGGGCGAGCACGACAGCGAGCTCACGGACGTCAGGCCGCTCTTCGACACCACCATGACCAAGCCCTTCCGGCTGCAGACGGTCATCGAGACCCTGGCCTCGCTGGGCCATTGAGGGGCTACAGGAAGTTCGAGAGCTTGAACATGACCAGGAAGGGGAAGGCGGGAAGCTTTTCCCGGTGCACCCCGAAGGTCTTCTGAACGACCCCGCCGAAACGCGACTTGGTGAAGTACAGCCCCTTGAAGTTGAAGATCCAGTTGCCGTGCTCGTAGAGCAGGCGGTTCATCTTCTTCTGCAGGACGGACTCGCAGGGAAGGTCGTGCTCGTCCACCACCAGGGGGCACAGCCCCAGGTTCACCTGCCTGATGCCCTCGGCCTTGAAGACCTCGATGGCATGGATCATGAGCGGGTAGAAGATCCCGGGCTTGAACCTGGTGCTGAACCGGGAGATGTTGGGCACGTAGGCGATGACCCGGTCGTTCTCGTAGATGGGGTCGAAGTAGATGAACCCGATGAGCTCGCCGTCCAGGTAGGCGAAGAACCTCCTCGTCCCATCCTGGAACTCCATGTCCATGGGCCTGATGAGGAAGCCTATCTCGCGGTTCCTGACCTTGCGGGTTTGAAGCCACTCGTCCGTGAGCCGCCTTACCCCGTCGGTGATGAACCCCTCCACGATCCGGACGCCCGCGCTCCTGGCATGGTTCACCGAGGTCCTCAGGATCTGCTTCTTCTTGCCCTTCAGGTTCCAGTCCCCGATGTCGAGCACGATCTCGCTGCCGAACTGGGTGGCGTAGAGCCCGAACCTCCTGTGGAGGAGCTCCGCGACCTCCTGGGAAAGCTGCACAAAGGTCGTATGCCTGCCGTCCTTGAGCAGCTCCCTGAGCAGGGGCTCCCGGTCGTCCGGGTGGCACACCGGGTCGGCGAGCGTGAGCCGGTTGCCCCACTTCTCCTTGAACGCGATGTACCCCACGCCGGGCACGTCGAAATAGTGCATGCCCTGCTGGAGCGTGGAGAACGACATGCAGTGGTTGCCGAACCGTTTCAGATACGCAAGCCGCTCCTCGAAGGTGAAGAAATCGACGCTCCCCCTGATCCTCGACCGGGAGGCGGCGATGGGGACGACCTTGAGCGGCGACGGGTCTGCAAGCGATCTCATGTGCGGTACAATGCCCATGTTCGAACCTCTCCTTCCCGCCGGTCCTAGCGGTTCTTGCCCATGCGCTCGTGACTCGTCACCCAGTCGAGCGAGGCGATGGCGCCGGCGAGCGAGATCTCGCCCGCAGTCGCGGCCGCGGTGACGATCTCGGCGAATTTCAGCACATTGCCCTGGCCGTAGCACCCGAGCATCTCGAGGCACTCCCGCTGGGTGGGGAGCCCGGTGCCGCCGCCGTAGGTGGCCACGATGAGCGACGGCAGGGTCAGCGACCCGTAGAGGTCGCCCTCGGGCGTGACCTCGGTGCACACGTACCCGGTGGAGGACTCCGCCACGTTGGCCACGTCCTGGCCCGTGGCCATGAAGATGGCCGCCAGGGCGTTGGCCGCGTGGAGCCCGTTGCTCACCGCGCCGCCCATGAAGGCGCCAAGCTGGCAGGCCCGGCACAGGTAGTCCAGGGTCACGGGATCGACCCGCATGTGCTCGATGAGCACCTCGCGGGGGATGCGGATCTCCCCGATGACCCGCTTGCCCCGGGTCACGAGGTTGTTGATGAGGGAGGCCTTCTTGTCCGTGGAGATGTTGCCGTCCATGTAGAAGTGCCTCACCGTGCTCACCTGCGAGAGGATCCAGTTGCACGCCGTGTAGGTGCACATGCTCACCATGTTCTGGCCCGCGGCGTCGCCGGTGGAGTAGTTGAAGCGCAGGTATACGAGGCGGCTCGCCATGTACCGCTCGATGTTCAGGAGCCTGGCCACCTTCGAGGCGGACTCGGCGTACCCCCTGATCTCCTCCATGTGCTCGTCGATCCAGTGGATGAAGTCCCTGCCCTCCCGCGCCGAATCGAAGGCAAAGGCCGGGGAGCGCTGCATGCGGTCCTCCACAACAGTGACCTTCACGCCGCCGCACATGTTGAGGATCTTCATGCCCCTGCTGTACGAGGCCACCAGGGTGCCCTCGCTCGTGCACATGGGGATGAGAAACTCGCCGCGGGCATGCTCGCCGTCGATGAGGAGGGGCCCGGCAAACCCCAGCGGGATCTGGGCCACGCCGGTGAAGTTCTCGATGTTGCCCTTCGTGACCGCGGGGTCGAAGGAGTGCTGCCTGACGTGGTGGAAGGGCTTCCCCGTGTATTCCTCCACGAAGTCCTGGCGTTTCCTCACGATGTCCATGCTGTAGTTGTCCAGCTTGTCGTAGGGCAGCTTCTTCCTGGCCTCCCTGGTCTCGGTCACGTGATCCTCTCCTTCGAGCTCCAGGGGCCCGAACAGGTCGGTGTGGCAGGAGATGGAGATCCTGTGCCCGGTGTGCTTGGGCAGGGAGACGCCCCTCACGAGGAACGTGACGTCCTCGCCCATGGGGAAGGGAAGCGGCCTGTCGTCGCTCACCTCGGAGGCGCTCAGGCTCGTCCCGCCGCCCGTCACGACGACCTCTTCTAGCGCAAGGCCGGAGCCGTCCAGGGAGATGCCCTCCAGCGAGGTGATCATGGCATCTTTCAGGGGATTCTTGATGGCGAAGGACACCCCGTCGTCGAGGTTCCTGAGGCTTCCGATGCAGTAGATCTTCTTGAGGATGATGGGAGGGATCGCAATCAGCCCCTTGCCCTCGGAGGTCTTGCGGACCAGCACGAGGCCGGGCTCCTTCGTGGTATCTCGCATTGTCACCTTCCTTTTCGCGGTGCGTGGGAAATGAGTGAAACCAAAAAGCCGGCATCACCGGGCAAACGTGTGCGCCCGGCATGGAGAACAAACAAGAACCATGCCACGGATGACCGATGGTCATGACAACTTAATGTTCAGTTAATTGGAGACGTTATGCATCGCATGTCAGGCTTCCGCTGGGGGCGCAAACTGAACTTAGGTAATTTTATTCCCTTATTTGAGAAAGAGATTTCTTTTGGCAGCGTTTTCGGAAATGCGGGGAAGGTTTCCATCATCAACTTGATAATACTGGCGATATCAGGATCCGTTTCAGCTTGTGCGGAGAGACTCGACGATGTTCATGCGCGAGGCCCTGAACGCGGGCAGCACCCCGCCGGCAAGGCTCATCACCAGGGCAAAGGCCATGGACTTCAAAAAGATGCCCGGGGTCAGGGCGAACCTGAAGGCCAGCTCGGAGAAGGTCTGGAAGTTCACCGTGGAGATGGTGATGAGCTGCATGAACGAGGCGAAGAAGAGGCCGAGGCACCCGCCCGCAAACCCCAGGATGAGCGACTCGGCCAGGAAGCTCAGGAGGATGGCCCTGCGCTGGAACCCCAGGGCCCGCAAGGTCCCGATCTCGCTCGTGCGGTTCGCCACGGCGGAATACATGGTGATCATGGCCCCGATGACCGCGCCCAGGGAGAAGATCACGGTGAGCGTGACGCCGAGGATCGTGAGGAACTTGGCCATCATCTCGGACTGCTCCAGGTAGAACCTCACCTCGTTCTTGGCCTGGAGCGTGAGCCTGGGGTCGTTCTCCACCAGTTGTTTCACGGAGCCGAAGGAGCGCGCATCGGCGAGCCTGAAGATGACGATGGAGTACACCGGCCGGTTGAACTCCTGCATCACCTGGTCGGCGTCGGCCCAGATCTCCGAGGAGAACGCCGTGTTGCCCGCGTCCATGACGCCCACGATCCGCCACCCCTCGAGGTTGTCCGAAAGCGTGCCGCCCAGGGAGAGGCCTTCGAACCTCCGCATGAGGCTCTGACCCACGATCATCTCGGGCATGCCGGGCCTCGGCATCCGGCCCTGCACCACCTTCACCTGGGGCCTCAAGGCCAGGGAATCCTCCCCGATCCCCCGGACGGTGACGTTCGACGACCCTCCCCCCACCTTGGGCAGGGTGATGAGGACCACCGTCTCCTTGGCCAGGAGCGGTCTCCCCTCCCTGCCGGCGGCGATGCCCGGCAGGGTCTCGACGACCGAGGCCTTCTCCCGCTCGATGGAGCTGTCCACCTCGCTCGTGGCGCCCTTGCGCAGGATCACCACGTTGTCGTTCGAGCCGGTCTGGACGAGGGTCATCCGGAGGCCCTCGGCCAGCATGAGCACCGCGGCGAACACGAAGACCACCAGCGCCATGCCCGACGCGGTCAGGAAGGCGGTGAGCCTCCTCGTCCACAGGCTGCGCAGGCTGTAGGAGATGGGCAGCGCCATGTCAGCCCATCCTCCTGAGGCCCTCGGCGATGCGGATGCTCACGGCCTGCCGCGCTGGTATGACCGCTGCCGCCGCCCCCACCAGGACCGCCACCCCCAGGTCGAGCACCACGGTCATTGGGTCCACGTTGAACAGGGGAAAGAACTGCTTGAGCGCCTCCTTGAAGCCGTATGCGGCCGGATAGGTGAGGAGGATGCCCAGGAGCGCGCCCAGGCAGGTGATGACCAGGGCCTCGCCCATGATGAGGACCGTGATCTGAAACCCCGAGAACCCCAGGGTCTTGAGCACCGCGTACTCCCCGGTCCGCTCCCGGGTGGTCATGGCCATGGTGTTTGCCACCACGGCCAGGATGATGACGATGATCACCAGGGACACCGCCTGGATGACCGTGATGATGGCCTCGCTCATGGAGATGAAGCCCATGACGAAGGCCTTCTCCGTCTCGGTGAGGGTCTCGGCCGGGGAGTTCTCGAACATGGCGTCCACCTCCCGGGCCACCTCGGCGGCCCGGGAAGGGTCCCTGATGCCGAGGATGTAGAACCCCACCTCGTTGGCCCTGGCGGGCGCGGTGTCCTTGAGGGTCTCGTTGAGGTACTCCCAGTGGAAGACGAACTGGGTCTCGTCCACGTTCGGGGTCCTGCCCCGGTAGACGGCCCTGATCACCAGGGGCCAGTCGCCCGGGTAGATCGTGCCCTTGAGCGTCACCGTGTCGCCCAGGTCCCAGCCGAAGCGCTCCATGAGGCCCACGCCCACCAGGGCCCCCCTCCGGTCCCTCAGGAAGTCCTGCTTCTGGTCCTCGGGGATGAGGAATTCCCGGTAGAGATTGAGGTAGCTCTCAGGCTCCATGGCGAAATTGGCGAAGAAGTTCTTCTCGCTGATGTAGAAGCCGCCGAACCAGCTCCCGTAGGTCACCTCCCTGACCCCCTCGACGTGGCGGATCTTCTCGTAGTAGGACAGGGGCAGCGGGAAGATGAGCGACACCGAGTTCCTCGTCACGAGCCTGTCGGCCGCGGTGGTCTCGGCAGCCCCGTACCAGGTGGTGATGACCGTGCGCAGGAGCCCGAAGGCCAGGATGGCGACGGCGGTCGCGAGGATGGTGAGCAGGGTGCGGACCTTGCGCCGGAACGCGTTCTTCAGGATCATCTTGGGCAGGATCATGTGCCGAACTCGCCCTTTTCGAGGTGCCTGACGAGGTGCGCCCGCTCGGCCGCATGCGGGTCGTGGGTGACCATGATGATGGTCTTGCCGATCTCCGTGTTCAGCCTGTCCATGAGGTCCAGGACATCGCCTGCGGACCTGCGGTCGAGATCTCCGGTGGGCTCGTCCGCCACCAGGATCACGGGGTCGATGACCACGGCCCGGGCGATGGCCACCCGCTGCTGCTCGCCGCCCGAGAGCTGGCCCGGGTAGTGGTCCATGCGGGTCGTGAGGTTCACCATGCCCAGCGCGGCCTCCACGTGCTCCCGCCTCTCGGCCTTCGAAAGCCCGGTGAGGTGCAGCGGCAGCTCGACGTTCTCGAAGGCCGTGAGCACCGGGATGAGGTTGTAGAACTGGAAGATGAAGCCCACGTTGCCCGCCCTCCAGTCGGCCAGCTCGGTCTCGGAGAGCGTGGTGATGTCCTCGCCCCCGACGATGATGGAGCCGCTGTCCACGGAGTCGATGCCCGCGATGAGGTTGAGCAGGGTGCTCTTGCCGGAGCCGGAGGGCCCCATGATGGACAGGAACTCACCTTGCGCGATGTCGAAGGAGAGGTCGGTGAGCACCGGCACCGGGATGTCGCCCCGGCGGTAGGCCTTCGACACGTTGCGGATCTGGACGATGGCGTCCCCCATGGCTACTTCTCGAGGATCGTCAGCTTCGACCCGTCCCTCAGATCCTCGGGCGGGTCCGCGACCACCGTGTCGCCGGGCTTCGCGCCCCGGGTCACCACCACCATGTCCCCGAACCTCCCGTCCGTGCTCACCCTGACCTTCTCGGCCCTCGATCCCTTGACGAGGAAGAGCGCCTCCCCCTCGTCCTCGCGCACCACCGCCTTCGAGCTCACCATGACCCGGGGCTTCATCTCCCCGGGGAGCAGGGGCCGGGCCAGGAAGCCCACCTTGGCGCTCATCTCCGGGAGGATGCGCGGATCGAGCTCCTTGAAGCTCACCTTCACGAGCACGGTGGCCTTGGTGCGGTCCACGGTGGGCACGATGCTCGCGACCGTGCCTTCGAACCGCTCCGCGGGGAGGGCGTCGAGGGTGATGACGCAGGGCTGGCCCTGGCTCACCTGGCCGATGTTCGCCTCGGAGACGTCCGCCTCCACCTGGAGCGAGGACAGATCGGCGATGGACACCACCGCCGCCTTCGCGTTCGCCGCCGCGCCCATGGGGGTGATGATGTCCCCCACGTCCGCGTTCTTGGTGAGCACCACCGCGTCGAAGGGCGCCTTGATCTCGGTGTACGAGAGCGTCACCTGGGCGTTCCTGAGGGCCGCGTCGGCGGCCTTCACCGATGCCTTCGCCGCGTCGTAGGCGGCCCCGGCGGCCTCATAGCGGGTCCTCGCCGAGTCGAACTCCGAGCGGGACACCGCCCCCGTCTTCACCAGCTCCCGCATGCGGTTGAAGGTGAGCCGGGCGTCCTCGAGGCTGGCCTTGGTCTGCTGCACCTGCTGACGGGCGACGTTCAGGTTCGCCCTGTTCTGGGCCACCACCGCCCGGGCGTCGTCGTTCTCGATGACCGCGATGATCTGGCCCTCCTCCACCACGCTCCCCTCCTGCACCTTCAGGGACACGAGCTGGCCCGTGACCTTCGTGGCCACGTCCGCCTTGCGCTGCGCCACCACGTATCCGCTGGCGCTGAGCTTCGAGAGCACCTGCGAGGGGAAGACCTCGCTCACGGTGGTGACGCGCACCTCCACGCCCCGGTTGAGGAAGGCCCAGGCGAGCAGGACGAGCACGAGGACGGCGACCACAGCCGCAACGGCCCGGTACCCCGGCTTGAAGCGCTTCCGGACCCGCTTCTCCTTTGCGCCCTTGTCTATGGCCAGCTTGTCGAGGTCTCTGTCAGCCATGTCCCCCTCTCCTCTTCAACTCCAGATCATGAATCCTCATCAACTATACATAACATAGTGCCGGGTGCACGGAAAAACACCCAAGCCCGCAAAAGACCCGAGCAGGTCCCGGGATAAAAAAGCACGACCGGGGCCTCCCCCGGTCGTGCCGCCCTTTCCGGTGCTTCCTGCCTCTTTCCGGCAGGCCCCCCCTTCCCTAGAAGAGGAAGATGGGGTACGAGTCCGGGTTCTTGCCGAAGCAGGTGATGTCGTCGATCTTTTCGATCTTCGGTCCCTTGAGCATGGCGTAGAGCGAGCGCTCCACCCCGATGCCCCCGCCCATGGTCTCCGGGAAGTAGGGCCTGCCGTCGCAGTCGGTCATGGCCACGGCGGTGAGGAAGGGCCCGTACCCGTCGAGGATGGCGATGTTCTCCAGCACGCCGTTGTTGAAGATCGGCGCCTCGGGAATGATCTTATTGTCGATGAGCCGGTAGATGATGGGCTCGTAGAGCCACTCGCGGATGGCGCCCGAGAGGATCTCCAGGGCCGGGGTGTACGTGTTCGTGTCCCTGATGAGGGACTTCGCGCAGATGTCGTAGTTGTAGATCATGTCCGACTCGAACGAGGACAGCGGGAGACGGGTGCCGTCCGGGAGCAGGTAGGGGTAGATGAGGTCGTAGTTTTCCCGCAGGAGGCCGGTTACCCAGAAGAACTGGCCGTCCACGTCGCTTCCGCTCTTCGCGTCGAGGTCCGCCTTGCCGTGCTTCTTCAGGGCATCGGTGTGCCTGATGCGCGGGAACGGCTGCTTGGGCACCTCAAGGGCGACGCCCAGGGCCTTCAGGTCGTCCTCGTTGGCATCGGCTATGGCGGTCACGGCCGCGATGATCATGCGCTCGAAGAAGTCGATGATGCGCTCGTAGTCCTCCTTCAGGATCGCCTTGACCTTTTCAGGGGACTTCTTGTACTCCTCGAGGCCGATGCCGCGGTTTCTCCTGAGCTCGACGTCGATCTGGGAGAAGTCGATGAGGTACTTTCCCCGCTGCTTGCGCTGCGGGCTCTCGATCTCCAGGCGGATGTTGGGCGAGTCCACGAAGATGCCCTTGACCTTGGGATTGAAGCACGCGAGGAACTTCGAGTAGATCATCGAGTGCGTGGACACGTAGGGCATGCCCTTGTAGTGGATGGTGGGCACGTGCTCGACGTCGTGGGCAAGCGGGTCCGTCACCGGGCTCATCAGGACCCGCTCGAGATTCATGAGACCTTCCTTGGCAAGGAAATTGTGGATGGCAACGACAAAGGACGTGCGTATGTTCATTGCCGAATAGAGCGCCTCGTTCACCCACTTCTCGACGTAGTTCTTCTTGATGAACTCTTCGAATGAACTGCCTGACTGAACGAGAGAAGCCTGGAAGTGGAAAAGGTCCTCACCAATGAAAGCCATATGTTCCTCCTTGGTTCAGAAGTTGTGTGTCAGTCCACGGGGGCTCACGGAAAGGCACTCTCCATGCGGCCGCAGGCACAACCCGTGAAAGCTGTCGTTTCCTTGCTCAGCAACCTTCATGCCAAGCGCCCTGAACGATGCGGTGCAAAAATTTAGCATGAAAACCGGGTACTGTAAAGCGCGCCGAAAGGGCCTGCCGCAGGGACGGGCGCCGGGTCCGCTTGCAGCGCACCGGGACAGGGTCGCATGGCTGCCCGGGCAGATCATGGGGGTCGATGGGGAAGACCCGCCGACACCCGTGCTCAAGCAGGGACCGACCGCCGAGAGGAACATTTTTGGCCCAACGAAAAGGGCTTTGCCAAATTTGTCCCATGCCGGGGAGCGGGAAAAAGGGCCCCTCTCAGAACTGGAACTTGTCGAAATCCACCGGCACCGTGGTGGGGTAGCTCCCGGAGAAGCACGCGGTGCAGTAGCGGCTCCCGTCGTCCACGGTCTGAAGCATGGCCTCGATGGAGAGGTAGGCCAGGGAGTCGGCCCCCAGGTAGTCGGCGATCTCGCTCACCTTCCGGCTGCAGGCGATGAGCTCGGATGAGGTCGAGATGTCGATCCCGTAGTAGCACGGGAAGCAGATGGGCGGCGAGGAGATCCTCACGTGGACCTCCCGGGCGCCCTTCGACCGCAGGAGCTGGACGATCTGGCGCATGGTCGTTCCCCGGACGATGGAGTCGTCCACGAGCACCACCCGTCTGCCCTCGATGACGCCGGCCACGGGGTTGAGCTTCACCCGCACGTCGAGCTTGCGCCTGTCCTGGTGGGGGGCGATGAAGGTGCGGCCGATGTAGTGGTTCCGGATGAGGCCGATCTCGTACTTGATCCCGGACGCCCGGGCATAGCCCAGGGCGGCGGTATTGCCCGAGTCGGGCACGGAGATGACGATGTCGGCATCGCAGGGCGACTCCTGGGCGAGCTGCTTGCCGAGCCTCCTGCGGATCTTGTCGACCTTTTCGCCGAACACCAGGCTGTCGGGCCTGGAGAAATAGATGTGCTCGAAGATGCAGAAGGAGAGCTTCGGCGCGGGCGGCATCCTGTGGGAGGCAAGGCCCTTCGAGTCGATGACCAGGATCTCGCCGGGCTCCACCGACCTGAGGTACTCCGCCCCGATGATGTCGAAGGCGCAGGTCTCGGACGCCACGACGTACGCGCCGTCGGTCCTGCCCAGGGACAGGGGCCTGAACCCGTGGGGGTCCCTGGCCACGACGAGGGCCTCCGGGGTGAGCAGGAGGTAGCAGTAGGCACCCACGATCCGGGAAAGCCCGTCCTTGACCATCTCGAGGAAGGTGTCTTTCTTTGACCGGGCTATGAGGTGCAGGAGCAGCTCGCTGTCCGAGGTGGTCTGGAAGATGGCGCCCTCGGATTCGAGCTCTTTCCTGAGCTCATAAGCGTTCGTGATGGTGCCGTTGTGGGCCAGGGCGATCTTCCCTGCCTTGCATTCGATGGACAGCGGCTGCGCGTTGATGATGACCGTGGAGCCCTTGGTGGAGTAGCGGTTGTGGCCGATGGCGGACGTGCCCTTAAGCGGAGGCATGGACTCCGGGTCCGAGAACACGGACCACACGAGACCGAGGCCTTTCCTCAGCTTGATGTCCTGTCCGTTCGTGGACGCGATGCCCGCGCTTTCCTGTCCGCGGTGCTGGAGCGCGTACAGTCCCAGGTAGGTCTTTTCGGACGCCTCGGGATCGCCGAAGATGCCGAAGACCCCGCATTCCTCGTGGAGGTGGTCGTCTAAGTGGTCGATCATTGCCGCTCCCATGCCCCTTTTCGTGTCAATAGCGGGAAGCCGCCCCGTCACCGCCGGCGGTAGAGGACCACGGCGATGCAGTGCGTGCCGCACGTCCTGATGCGTTCAACCCGGCATGCGGGCTTCTTACTCCCTTCCCATGGAAAATGCAATGAGGATACCATGTGGACGTGAAACGCTTTTGAGCCTTGGAACACCTGTCTGCAAGCCGCTTCTCACGACTTAAACCATTTCATGATGAGCTTCGGGCAGAGTGCGGACAGCGGTTTTTTGCGACAATATTGTGCAAGTCAGTCCCTACTTGCCGCCGATGAGCCGTATCCCCTCGTCCCTGAAGGACGTGAGCACCTTCAGGCAGGTCTTCTGGAGCCACTCCTCGTAGGTCCCGGCCCCGCCCCGGTGGTACCAGGCCGTGATCGTGATGGTGAGCCACCTCTCGCCGAAGCCGCTCAAATGGACCTTCGGAGGGCATTCCCGGGCCATGCCCTCGTGATCGCGCAGGATTTCCCTGACGATCTCCACCGCACGCTCCACCTTCTCCGGCGGCGTGCTCGGGGCGATGAACAGGTTCGCGGTCCACCTGACGTAGGGCTTCCTGCCAATGTTCTCCACCAGGGTGTTGATGATCTTTTCGTTGGGGATGGACACCAGGCTCCCGGTCGCGGTGCGGATGCGGGTGCTTCTGAATCCCAGCTCCTCCACCACGCCGTCGCGGCCTTCGAGCACGATCCGATCACCCACGGTGAAGGGCTTGTCGAAGAGGATGGTGAGCGAACCGAGGAAGTTGCCGATGGAATCCTTCGCCGCAAAGGCCACCGCCATGCCGCCGATGCCCAGGGAGGCCAGCAGGGGCCCGAAGTCGAGTCCTGTGAGGCTCTTCACCACGATGGCCGCACCGATGATCACGACGAAGATCCTGGCGGTCCTGCCCAGGAGCGGCACGAGGGTGTCCTCGAGGTGGGACTCGGTGGCGAACGCCTTCTTTCTGAGGAAGGACTCCAGGACGTTCGCCAGCCGGTAGATGAACCAGAAGATGGCGATGTAGCCCGCGAAGTCGGCGGCCTTGCTGGCCACGAGGTAGGCCATGGACAGGCTCTCGACCTTCTTGAGCTCCAGCAGGATGGGCGACAGCGCGAGGAAGGTGCCGTAGACGAGGATGAAGAGCGACAGCGGCCTGCTCAGCGCATCCCAGAACGACCTGATCTCGGCGAACCGTCCGTTCCTGGCCAGGAGGTCCCTGACCCTCCCGTCGATGTAGGACCTGATGATCCGGTTGACGAGGAAGACGAGGAACAGGAGCACGAGGCTGGCGAGAAGGTCCAGGTAGGTGATGGACTTGAAGGCCCCCTTCCCTGCCCAGCTCCCGAAGAATCCCGGGATCTCCCTGCCGAGGGAGTCGATGTCCTCCGAGATCCTCATGCCGGCATCCGTGGCGCTCTTGACGGCGGCGGATTCGCTGTACGTGTCGCCGGACCCCGTTCCCTCCGCCGATACGACGCCGGCAGTCAGGCCCTTGTCCCCTGGCCCCGCGGCAAGGCTCCCCGGGCCGAAACCCAGGAGCCAGACGAGCACGAAAGCGAAAACCAGCCCCCCTCGAACACTACCCTTCCACGGATGCATGCCTGTCTCCTCCGATCCCTTCCTCTCAGATGCCGCGCTTCAGCGCTTCTCGGAAACCGTATTGTCACAAACGCCCGGTCAAGGCAAGGGGGTTCAGCTCCCGGGCCGGGTTCAGCGCCGCTTTCCTTCTCATTACGCAAGGTTGGCTGAAAGTTTTCCCGCCTTCATCGGGGTCGGGGTCGGTATCGGGGTCGAAAGGGAAATCGGGATCGACCCCGACCCCGAATGCAACAAGGGTACACAGAGAGAGCCTCAGCAGCCCCGCGGTTCAAGCGTGCGCGTGAAGGGTCCCGGTCAGGTCCCCACCGCGCCGGCGAGGTTTCCCAGGAGCTGGGCGAGGCCTTTCCTGATGATCATCACCCCGATGGACGCCATGAGCAGGTTCGCCACCTTGGAGATGACCGTGGCGCCGGCGCTGCCCAGGACGCGGGTGAGCTGGCCCGCGAAGAAGAACAGGAGGCCCGCGATGGCGATGTTGGCGAGCAGCGCGCCCGCGGTCGTGGCCCACCCGTAGGTGTCCAGCAGCAGGAGCGAGGTGGTGAGCACGGCCGGACCGGTGATGAGGGGAACGCCCAGGGGCACAGCACCGAGGCGGCCTTCCAGCAGTTTCCGCTCGGGCGTGTCCGAGGAAAGCAGGTCGCCGATGGCGATGGCGAAGATGATGACGCCCCCTGCGACCATGAAGTCCGCGATGGTGATGCCCAGGAGACGCAGCAGGGCCGTGCCTCCGAAGAGAAAGGCGATGGCCACCACGCCGGCGGTGAGCACGGACTCGATGATGACCGTGGTGACGTCCTTCAGAGACATGCCCTGGGTCAGCCCCAGGAACAGGGGCATGGAGCCGATGGCGTCCACGGCGACGAAGAGCGGGACAAAGCACATCCAGAACTCTATCACGCCAACCTCCCTTGTCATTTCTATCTAACAGCCTCGGAGTTGTGAATCAAGAACGCCGGACTACTATTGTCATTATCAGGACAAGGCAGGCTCCAGGCACCCTGCCTTACCGAATGTCGGCCGTTTTCAGCCAACCCCTTTGACAGGAGGAACAGGTTCCCGTGTGGCACAGATGGGTCCCCTGGAGGTATCTGCTCAGCTCCCTTGCGCGGGCGGGCGGGTTCATCGACCCCGTGAAGATCCTCTACAGGTTCGAGGCCTTTTCCCAGCCCGCAGACATCCGGGTGCCCCTGGAGATGCTCAGGTCCGGCATGGTCTTCCACGCCAGGGGGTTCCTGAACACCAGCGCCATCCAGCACAACCTCGACTGGGTCTGGCCCTACTGGGTCGAGCGGCAGTACGACCCCACGGACATCTCGTTCACCCCCCGGTCGTTCCTGCTCACCCACATCAACGTCACCCACCGCAACTGGACCGCGGTGGGCCTGCCGGACCTCGACAGCTTCCCCATCGTGGATCCCCGGGGGCTGCTGACCCCCTTCTGGGACGGCTGGTCGCTGGACGCCTGGATCGCGAGGCCCGGCGGGCCTGACCTCTATCCCTCCCGGGCCGTCTCCTCAGCCCAGGACCTGGACATGGGCGAAGGCCTGGCCGTTTCGACCCACACCTGGTCGTCCGGCATGGAGCTCCGTTCGCACATCGGGGTCGTGCTCGAAGGGGGCATGCCGACGTGCGTGATGGACCTCGAGGCCAGGGGCTTGAGCGACCACTGGCTGGCGATATCCATCCGCCCCTACAACCCCGAGGGGGTGAGCTTCATCAACACCATCGCCCTGGGCAGGGACGAATCCACCTTTGTCGTTGACGGGTACCGCGAGCTCACCCTCGATCCCGTGCCCACTTCCCGGCGCTTCTCCTTTTACCGCCGCGGCGACGTGCACACGAGGCTCTTCGAGGAAGGGCACGAGACGTCGGTGGAGTGCAGGGTGGGCATGGCGAGCGCTGCTGCGCTCTATCCCCTGGGCAGCGCGAGGACGCGGAGGGTGAAGGTGAGAGTGCCGCTGGGAGACAGCCGACGCAAGACCCGCGCGAACCACGTTCCGGTGAGCTGGGAGCAGGCGCTCGAGGGCTGCACCCCTGCGAGCATACCGGAGCGGAGGATCCAGGAGCTCTACGAAGAGGCGGCCCGCACCCTCGTCCTCCTCTGCCCCGGCAGGTCCGTATACCCCGGCCCGTACACGTACAGGAGGTTCTGGTTCAGGGACGCGGCGTTCATGCTCCACGCGCTCATGTGCCTGGGGCTGTTCGACCGCGTGGAGAGGGTGCTGGACAGCTATCCGCAGCGCCAGCTCGCAAACGGGTTCTTCCTGTCGCAGGAAGGCGAGTGGGACTCGAACGGGGAGGCCCTGTGGACCTTCAACCGGTACTGCCAGCTCTCGGGCAGGCCCCCGAAGAGAGAATGGCGCAGCTCGGTCATCAAGGGCGCCAGGTGGATCCTGAACAAGCGAGGGACAGGGGACGCGGAGGCGCTCCATGCTGGCCTCTTCCCCCCCGGCTTCAGCGCCGAGCACCTCGGCCCCAACGACTACTACTACTGGGACGACTTCTGGGGCGTTGCGGGCCTGCGTTCCGCGGCTGAGCTCCTCGAGCTCTACGGGAGCTTCCGCAAGGCGGACATCCTCCGGGACGAATCCATGCTCTTCCTGAACGCCATCGAGAAGAGCCTGTCGAAGGTGGCTCAGGCGCAGGGCCGCCCGGGCATGCCCGCCTCCCCCTACCGGCGCCTCGACTCCGGCGCCGTAGGCTCCCTGGTGGCAGGCTACCCCCTGCAGCTCTTTTCCCCCCGCGACGAACGGCTCCTCGACACTGCCGATTTCCTCTTCGACACCTGCATGGTCAACGACGGGTTCTTCCTCGACATCATCCACTCGGGCATCAACCCCTACCTGACGCTGCACCTCGCGCAGGTGTTCATGCGGGCCGGAAAGACGGTTTCCCTCGATCTGGTGCGCACCGTCGCCGACCTGGCCTCACCCACCGGACAGTGGCCCGAGGCCGTCCATCCCAGGACGCTGGGGGGCTGCATGGGCGACGGCAACCACGCCTGGGCTGCAGCCGAATGGGTGCTCATGGTCCGCAACAGCTTCCTGCGGGAGGAAGGCAACAAGCTCTATCTCGGGTCCGGCGTCTTCCCGGCCTGGTACCGGAAGAGGTCCCCCATATCCTTCGGCCCGGCGCCCACTGCCTTCGGCACGGTGAGCGTTACGTTCGTGCCCGGGGACGAGGGCCTCGAGGTGAGCTGGCACGGAGACTGGCGCAGGAGCCCCCCTGCCATCGAGGTGGCCGTGCCGGGGTTCGACTCCTTTGTCCCGGGCCCGAACGAGCCGGGCGTCACCCTCACCTGGAAGGGCGGGACATGAAGATCCTCGTGTTCACGAACACCTTCCCGCCCCACGTCGGGGGGGTGGCCAGGAGCGTCCACAGGTTCGTGGACGCGCTGAAGGCCCGGGGGCACAGCGTGCTGGTGGTGGCACCGCTTTTCGAGGGCGCACCGGCCCACGAGCCCGGTGTGCTCAGAGTCCCTTCCCTGCTGAACTTCAACGGCTCCGGTTTTTCCGTCCCCCTGCCCGCGCCCGTTCTCCTTGCCAGGGCTGTGCGCGGGTTCGCCCCGGACATCGTCCACTCCCATCATCCTTATCTCCTGGGCAATTCCGCGCTGCGGTACGCGGCATGCTTCGGCGTTCCCCTGGTGTTCACCCACCACACCCTCTACGAGCTCTACACGCACTACGTCCCGGGAGACTCCGTGCTCCTGAAGCGCTTCGTGGTAAGCCTCGCGGTCTCCTACTGCAATGTAAGCGACCACGTCATCGCACCCAGCGACTCCGTCGTGTCCCTCCTCAGATACCGCGGGGTGAGGAGCCCGGTTTCCGTCATCCCCACCGGAATCGACCGCGGCCGCTTCTCCGGGGGGAACGGGAAGGACTTCAGGAAAAGGTTCTCCATCCCCGAAGACGCCTTCGTGGTCGGGCACGTGGGGAGGCTTGCCAGGGAAAAGAACCTCGAGTTCCTCACCCTGGCCCTGTCGCACTACCTGCAGGCCAACCCCCGCGACCACGCCCTCATCGCCGGCGTCGGGCCCATGGAGGGGTACATGAGAAAGGTCCTCGGCCGGCACGGCCTGGATGCCCGGGTCCACATGACGGGCATCCTCGGCGAGGACGAGCTGCCCCATGCCTACGGGGCCATGGACGTGTTCGCCTTCGCATCCCGGAGCGAGACGCAGGGCCTGGTGCTCATGGAGGCTTTTGCCTCGGGCCTGCCCGTCGTGGCCCTCAACGGCCCCGGGGTCAAAGACGTGGTGACCGATTTCGTAACCGGCAGACTGATAGCGGGCACGGATGTCTTTCAGTTCGTCCGCGCCCTTCTGTGGGTCAGGTCGCTGGATCCCGGCGGCCGCAGGCAGATGGAGGATGAGCTCAGGCGGACCGTGGCGAGGTTCGACATGGAGAGGTGCGTGGACGAGGTCACAAGCCTCTACCAGTCCCTCTGCTCAGGGCACCGGGTGCCGTCCTCCAGCGTCCCCCGCCCCGCACGTGTCATCGATGCCAATGTCCTGATCGCGAAGAACGCGGCCCTTGCCCTCGGGCAGGCTGCGGCGCCCGCGTCCCGCGAGCTCTACGCCTGCCGCGTGGACCTTCCTCAGGACGCGGATCTCCAGTCCCTGCTGGCCAGGCACTCCGGGGTCCGTGCCCGCTTCCTGGGCTGGCTCGTCTCGCTGGCCATACGCCTGCTGAAGACCTCCTGGCGCACGCAGGCCTTTGGTATCGAGACCCTCAGGGAGCGCCTTGCAGGCCCTGAGCCGGTCCTCGTCTCCTTCTGGCACGGAAAGTATCTCGCGCTCTTTGCGCTCCTCGAGGGCCTGCACGGGTGCATCTTCGCCAGCTGCTCCTTCAGGGGCGAGGTGATCGCCGAGATCTGCAGGCGGTTCGGGTACGAATGCATCCTGATCCCGGAGCATGCCCGCAAGAGGGCGGTGAGCATCATGGCGAAGGCGATCCGGCACTACGGCGCCGGCGCAGTGGCTGCAGACGGCCCGCAGGGGCCGGGCCGGGTGTTCAAGGCGGGGTCGGTCCAGCTTTCGTCAGACCTCGGCATGGCCGTGGTGCCGGCTTCGGTGGCCTCCCGCCCTCGATTCGTGGCCAAGGGGAGATGGGACCGCTTCGAGACCCCCTTCCCCTTCAGCCGGGTATGCCTGGTGGTGGGAAAGGGGATCGAGGTACCGGTGGGGCTTCAGGGGCAAGAGCTGGAGGGCTGGGCAATCAGGCTCAAGGAGGAGCTCGACAGCATCGACGCTCAGGCGGAGGAGAAGGTCGAGCGGCCGGTCAGGGGAAGGCGGACCCGCGTCACCGGGCGAAGGGGCTCCGGGGGTGAGCCATGGCAAGAGATCTCTACGAGATCCTGGGAGTGAAAAAGGGCGCCACGGCCGGGGAGATCAGGGCCGCGTACAGGAAGCTGTCCAGGAAATGGCATCCCGATTTCAACCCCGGAAGCAAGGAGGCGGAAGAGCGGTTCAAGGAGATCAGCAACGCCTACGAGGTGCTCGGCAACGAACAGAAGCGCGCGTTGTACGACGAGTTCGGCGAAGAGTCCCTGAGGCCCGGCTTCAACCCCGAGGCGGCACGCGAGTACCGGCGGTACGGGGGGCCGTCCCGGGAAGGCTGGGGAGGGGAGGAGGAGTACGGGGGCTTCCGCTCCTTCGAGGACCTCTTCGGATCTCGGTTCGATTTCGGGTTCGGCAGAGGGGGGTACACCTCTCCCGAGGCATACCGGGGCAGCGACATCGAGTCGAGCCTGACCATCGACTTCGTTTCCGCGCTCAAGGGCATGACCACGGAGGTGTCCCTGAACAAGGCCCGCTCGTGCCCCACCTGCCACGGCACCGGAAGCGACCCCAAGGCAGGCCAGGCAACCTGCGCGGTCTGCGGCGGGACTGGAAGGATGAGCGTGTCGAGGGGCGCGGCCAGGTTCACCAAGACCTGCCCGCGCTGCGGGGGGAGCGGGCGCGTGGGAAGGGAATGCCCCACCTGCCTGGGAGACGGCATCATCGAGGGGCTCGAGCGCATCAAGGTGACCATCCCGGCCGGGGTCAGGGAGGGGTTCAGGCTCAAGCTCGCCGGCAAGGGGGAGCCCGGCGGCCCACGGGGCAGGCCCGGAGACCTCTACATCACCATCCATGTGGCCGACCACCCCTTCCTGCGCCGTGAAGGAGACGACCTCTCCATGGAGGTCCCCATCACGGTTCGCGAGGCCGTCGAAGGGGGCACCATCACGGTCCCCACCATTGACGGCAATATCCGGGTGAAAGTGCCGCGCATGAGCCAGAGCGGCCAGCGCCTGAAGGTCAGGGGAAAGGGGGCGGTCAACCCGAAGACCGGGGCACGGGGCGACCTCTACATCAGGCTCCTCATCAAGGTGCCCAGGACCGAGAGCAGGGAGGCCCTCGAGGCTGCGGAAAAGATCGAAAGCCTGTACCGGGAGAATGTCCGGGCAGACCTCAGGCTCTGAGACCGTCCGAGGCCGTGCCTGCAAAAAGGCTTGCCAGGCCCCTGCTCAGGCGTTATAAAAAAACGGTCCACCTGTTCTGACATACCGGCCCGGAAGGATTCTTATGCAGGGACCAGCACGATTGAGGATGCCGGGCACTGACGAGAAAGGAGCATGAGCGATGAGGAGCATGACAGCAGGAGTATGTGCCGTATTCTTCCTTTTTTCCCTTTCAGGGTGCGCTGAGCTCAAGCAGCTGCGCATCGAGACCGCGGACCAGAAGACCATGATCGAGGAGCTCACCAGGGAGAACGAGACCTGCCGGGGCAGCCTGAGCCTGGCTCAGTCCCAGCTCAAGCTTAAGGAGGCCGAGGTTAAAACCCTGGAGTCCTCCCTGAAGGGCAAGGATGCCGCGCTGAAGGCGAAGGAGACCGCGCTCAGGGAGAAGGAGGTCAAGGCCAGGGAGCAGAGCGATTCCTTCATGAAGATGCAGGAGGCCATGAAGGCTGAGCTCGACTCGAAGCAGGTGGCGCTCAAGGAGCTCGAGGGCAAGCTCACCCTGACCATGGTGGAGTCCATCCTGTTCGATTCCGGCAAGGCCGACGTGAAGCCCGAGGGTGTCGAGGCCCTGCGCAAGGTATCCGAGGTGCTCAAGAACACGACGGACCAGGAGATCGTCGTGGCCGGGTACACCGACAACGTGCAGATCACCGGCAGGCTTGCAAGGACCTACCCGAGCAACTGGGAGCTCTCGGCTGCCCGGGCCATATCCGTGGTGAAGATACTCGTGGCCGAGGGCGTCGATCCGAAGCACTTAAGCGCTGCCGGCTACGGCGAGCACCGCCCCGTCGCGGACAACGCCACCCCCGAGGGCAGGGCCAAGAACCGCCGCATGGAGATCGTCCTCATGCCCAAGCGCACGTAAACGGAATAGAGCCCCGCAGCACAATCCGTTCGGGGTCGGGGTCGGTATCGGGGTCGATCCCGATTTTCTTCAGAAAAAAAGGGGAGAGATTTATTTTCTGAAAAAATAAATCTCTCCCCTTTTCGAGCTTTTCGATACCGACCCCGACCCCGATGAAGAGGGGGGGTGCCGATAGCGGGGAAGATCTACGATCTACCAGACTTCCTCTCCCGCCCTGTGCTCCTGCGACGTCGTCTTGAACTTCTTCACGTCCTCGGCCAGTACGGAGGCCATGACGCGCAGGTTGTCGAGCGTGCTCGCCAGCTCCTCCACGGTGGAGGCGTTGTGCTGGGTCGAGCCGTCGATCTGCACGATGGCCCTGCTCAGCTCGCCGATGTTCTGCGACTGCTCCGAGCTCGAAACATTGATCACCTCCATCATCCGGAAGAAGTAATCCATCCTGCTCATGAGCTCCTCCAAGGAGGACGAGGTCTTCTTCATCATCTCGTCGCTGTTCTTGATCCTGTCGACCGTGCTCTCGATGAGGGCCTTGATCTCGCTGGCCGCCTCCGCTGACCGCTGGGCCAGAGACCTGACCTCGCCCGCCACCACGGCGAACCCCTTGCCGTGCTCACCTGCCCGTGCCGCCTCCACCGAGGCGTTGAGCGCCAGCAGGTTCGTGTGGAATGCGACCTCGTTCACTGTGGACACGATGTCCCCGATCCTCTCCGAGTCCCTGGTGACGTCGTCGATGGCGGTGGAGAGCTTGACGAACAGGCCCTTGCTGTGGTCGATGAGCTTGGTGACGGCATTCGACGTCTCTCTGCCCTCGCTCACGAGGCTCGCGTTGTGCTGGACGATGCCCTGCATGTGGTCGATGGATGCCGAGATCTCCTCAACGGACGCCGCCTGTTCCTGGGTCGCCTGGGACAGGTCCTGCGATCCGGAGCTCACCTCCTGGATGGCCTGATGGAGCTGCATGGACGTCTCCATCACGTGGGCCACGATGATCTCCATGTCTTCCATGAATCTGTTGAACCAGAAGGCAAGCTTGCCCACCTCGTGCAGGCCCGAGACGTGGAGCCGCTTCGTGAGGTCGCCCTGGCCCCTGGCCATGTCCTCGAACATGAGAGACATCCTGCCCACGGACAGGGTGAGGCTCCGGGTGATGAGGTACCCGTTGATGAAGGTCAGGAGGGTGATCTGCATGCCCATGACCACGAACCCCAGGACCATGGAGCTCATGTCGAGGCCATTGGCGATGGACAAAAAGATGATCCCCAGCATGATCCCGATGGGAGGAATGGCGGTGAACAGGATGGTGCAGAGGATCTTCTTGTTCAGGCTGAAGCGGAAGTACCGCATGTCGCTGTCAAGGACGCCTTCCATCCTGCATTTCTGGAAGAAGGGCACCAGGCTGTTCTCTGCAGCGAGGTAGAAGAAGGGCATGACGAGCAGGCCGACCATGATCAGGGCGTTGCAGCCGGCAGCCACCTCGTACCCGTTGATGTATCCTTTGAAATAGAGCGGCACGATGGCGATCAGATTGCCCGTGAGGCCGAACCGCAGGAACACCGTGACGGCCTCGACGATGGGCAGCAGGGCCGCCTTGCGCACCGCGTGCTGCACTTCGTGGACCTCCGGGGACTCCGTTTCCATGGCCCGCATGGCCGGCCGCACCAGGAAGAACTTCACGATACAGCCCAGCACCAGCCCGAGCTGTGCTGCCGCAGCCGCCCCCATGGCGACCTCCAGGAGGTTGTTGCTCACGCCTTCCGAGAACTTCATGAACATGACCACCAGCATGGGCACGACGACAAAGGCGGTGATGGACTCCTGGAACAATAAAGGCCTGAGAAACAGGATTTTCATACTCCTTTTCATTGATGCACTCCCTGCTCATGAATTGGAATTCAGATCCCTGAATTCAATGCATGCTCTTTCGGAAACGCGAAAAATAATCTTTACTATAATTTTTCGTGTATCTTCAGGGAATGAAAACGATTTGTTTTTTACAGACCACTCAGGACCGATATTTTTTAATTTCATGAGTGACGGTCCTTGTGTCTTTTCCCTTTTCACGATAGGATCGCCTTCCATATGGAAAACCTCTTTCTTTCCAACCTGATCACGGTCTTCGCCCTGTGCTGCGCGGTGCTCCTGCTCTTCCTGCGCCTGAAGGTGCCCTCCATCATCGGCTTCCTCCTCACCGGCATCCTGGCCGGCCCGTCGGGCCTCGGGCTGATCCAGTCGAACCAGCAGGTCGAGCTCGTCTCCGAGTTCGGCGTGGTCCTCCTGCTCTTCACCATCGGCATAGAATTCTCGCTCAAGGGGCTCATGCAGATCAGGAAATACGTGTTCCTGGGCGGGACGCTCCAGATGGTCTTCACCACGGTCCTGGCCTTCGCCTTCGCGGTCACGCTGGGGCTCGGAATACCCGAATCGATCCTCGTATCCCTGCTCATATCCCTGAGCTCCACGGCCATCGTGCTCAAGATCCTCGACGAGCGCGCCGAGACCAGCTCGCCCCAGGGGAGAAACACCCTGGCCATCCTCATCTTCCAGGACATCTCGGTGCTGGCCATCATGCTCGCCATACCCTTTCTGGCAGGGAAGTCGGCCCAGATGCACGATACGCCCCTGGTCTTCCTGCTGAAGGGGGTCGCGCTCATCGTGCTCTTTTTCCTGGGGTACAAATGGATCGTGCCCGCGTTCCTGAACCTGGTGGCGCGGACACGCAGCCGCGAGCTCTTCCTCATGAGCCTCATCCTCATCTGCCTGAGCGTGGCCTGGCTCACCTATTCGCTGGGCCTCTCGCTGGCGCTGGGCGCGTTCCTGGCCGGGCTCATCATCTCGGAGTCCGAGTTCAGCCACGATGCCCTGGGACGCATCCTGCCCTTCAGGGACGTGTTCGTGAGCATCTTCTTCATATCCATCGGCATGCTCCTGGACATGTCGTTCCTCAGCAAGCACCTCTGGGTCATCCTGGCCTTCGCCGGGGGAATCATGTTCCTCAAGTTCTTCACCGGCGCGGTTTCCGTGTTCGGCCTGGGTTTCCCGCTGCGCATCTCCGTGCTGGTGGGCCTGTCGCTGGCCCAGGTGGGGGAATTCTCGTTCGTTTTGAGCCAGGCCGGCTTCTCGTACGGGCTCATGAGCCCCATGCACTACCAGTACTTCCTGGCCATCTCGCTGATCACCATGGCCGCCACGCCCTTTCTCATCGGCGTATCTCCCAGGACCGCCGACTGGTTCATGAGCCTGAGGCTGCCGGGGCGCTTCAGGCACGCCATGATGCCTTCCGAGACCATGGCCCTGTGCGACGACACCGACTCCTGCACGGACCACCTCGTCATCGTCGGCTACGGCGTCAACGGCAGGAACGTCTCCAAGGCGGCCTCCATGGCAGGCATCCCCTACGTGATCCTCGAGATCAACCCTGACACTGTGCGCACCGAGCGGGCGGCAGGCGAGCCCATCTTCTACGGGGACGCCACCCAGGAGGCGGTGCTCGCGCACGTCGGCATAACCCAGGCCCGGGTGCTGGTCATCGCCATCCCGGACGTCCCTGCCACCCGGATGATCACCTCCCTGGCCAGAAGCCTCAACCCCAAGGTCCACATCATCGCCCGGACCCGGTTCGTTTCGGAGGTGAAGCCCCTCTACGAGCTCGGCGCCGACGAGGTGATCCCCGAGGAATACGAGACCTCCATCGAGATCTTCTCCCGCGCCCTGTCCGAGTACCTCATCCCTCAGGACCAGATCGAGCGCATGATCGCCGAGCTGCGGGCCGGAGGGTACCAGATGCTGAGGACCCTGTCGGGCGACGCCACGCTGTCGTCCCACATCGAGCGCTATGTCCCCGACTTCAAGATCACCACGCTCAAGGTGAAGCCGGGGAGCGCTGCGGCAGGCAGGACGCTCACCGAGCTGGAGATGAGGAAGCGCTTCCGGGTGAGCATCATGGCCATACGGCGCGGCACGGACGTCATCCTCAACCCCTGCGGCGACGATGCCCTGGCCCCGGGCGACGACATCATCGTCACGGGCCAGATGGAGTGCATCCTCGACGTCATCCCCCTGCTCAGGACCGAGAGCACCGAAAGCCTCTTCTGAGGCCCTGTGTCGTTCCTGCAACAGTTACGCGCTGCACGGCCGTTCTCACCCTTTCATGACCGCGCCCTGCCCGTCATGCACGAAGCCCGCGGTTCGGCCCCCCTGGCCGTGCCCCGGGGCGCAGCCCGCTTGGTGGCCCCCGATGGTATGCTTATTGCTCATAACCTGCTGATGCCTTGATATGACGGTGCAATTCGAAGAGGGAATGGATCGGGAGGGAGGAGCATGCGCAGCGGGAAAAAGAGGATCAGGATCGTTCTGGCAGCCGTGGCCGCACTGATCATGGGGTGGTCGCCGGCGGTGCACGCCCTTGTCGAGGACACGGTCAGGCCGTCGCCTGCGGCCCAGGGAGACCCCGACTTCAGGCCCCGCCTGGGTACCTATTATTACTGCTTCGAGTTCAAGGGCATGAGTATCGGGTCGGCGTGCATCGACATCCAGCGCGAAGGGGACCTGTACCGGATGCAGGTCTCGGCCAGGACCACGGAAAAGATCGACTACGTCTACAAGATCCGCTACCAGGGCCAGAGCCTGACGGACATGGACCCCCTTTCGCCAAGGGAGACCAGGATCTCCCAGAAGGTGAAATCAAAGGAGAAGGACATCGTCATCAGGTTCCAGGGGGACGGCTCCATCCACACCTCGGAGAAGGTGGTCAGGAAGGGGGGGCCGGAGGACGACGAGCTCCGCAGGATCAACCCGGGGAGGTTCACGGTGGACCCCTTCTCAGCGACCTACCTCGCCAGGGGCTATGAGTGGAAGACCGGCTCGGAGCAGACCTTCGACGTCTACACCGGCAAGAGCCGCTACGAGCTGAAGCTCAAGTGCATCGACCGGGTCCTCGTGGACGTCCAGGGCAGCAGGCGGGACGCGTGGGTCATCGTGCCCTCGGCCAGGGCACTGGACCCGGACAAAAAGCCCCAGGACGGGAAGAAGAAGCCCGCCGACGTGAAGATCTACCTCTCCGCCGACGACCGCAGGGACGTGCTCAAGGTCGAGGCAAGCCACACCATGGGCACCTTCCTGGTCTCCCTCGACAGGTTCGAGCCTGCGGGAAACCTGGTAAAAGCCGCTCAAGCCGACTGACTCGGGGCCCCACGGCCCCTTTTCCATTTTTTACGCATGTACGGCCGTGATAATTTCAATCCCCATTTGTTATCACGAGCAAGGAACGCCTTTTCAGGCATCTCCCGCTTCCATCGGCGATAACAAGTAATAATCGGGTATTGACATCAAACCCGATTTTCCTTATGGAATATTAGCACTCAACTTCTATGAGTGCTAACAACACATTCTTTTAGGGGGTACATGATGAAAATACGGCCATTACAGGACAGGATAATCGTGCAGCGCATTGAAGAGGAGGAAAAGACCGCTGGCGGGATCATCATCCCCGACACCGCCAAGGAAAAGCCCCAGATCGGCAGGGTCATCGCTGCGGGCAACGGCAGGAAGACCGAAGACGGGAAGATCGTGCCCATGGACGTGAAAAAGGACGACAAGGTCCTCTTCTCCAAATACGCAGGGTCCGAGGTCAAGCTCGACGGCGAGGAGTACCTCATCATGAAGGAAGACGATATCCTGGGGATCGTAGAAAAGTAAGGGAGGAAACGAGATGAGCGCAAAGTCAATCATTTATAGCCAGGAAGCCAGGGAAAAGATGCTCGCGGGCGTGAACAAGCTCGCCAATGCCGTGAAGGCCACACTCGGCCCCAAGGGAAGGAACGCCATCCTCGACAAGGCCTTCGGCGCACCCACGGTGACAAAGGACGGCGTGAGCGTCGCCAAGGAGATCGAGGTGAAGGACAAGTTCGAGAACATGGGCGCCCAGATGGTCAGGGAGGTCGCCTCGAAGACGTCCGACGTGGCCGGCGACGGGACCACCACCGCCACGGTCCTTGCCCAGGCCATCTACACCGAAGGCCTGAAGTATCTTGCAGCAGGCATGAACGCCATGGCGCTCAAGCGCGGCGTGGACAAGGCCACTGCTGCAGTGGTGGAAGAGCTCAGGAAGATGAGCAAGTCCGTTGAAGACAAGAGCCAGATCGAGCAGATCGGCACCATCTCCGCCAACGGCGATTCCGAAGTGGGAAAGATGATCGCGGACGCCATGGACAAGGTGGGCAAGGAAGGCGTCATCACCGTGGAAGAGGCGAAGGGCATGGAGACCACGCTGGATCTGGTGGAAGGCATGCAGTTCGACCGCGGCTACCTCTCCCCCTACTTCGTCACCGACCCGGAGAAGATGGAAGTCGTCATGGACAACCCCTCAGTCCTCATCTTCGACAAGAAGATATCCAGCATGCGGGACATCATCCCCATCCTGGAGCGCATCGCGAAGGAAGGCAAATCCCTCCTCATCATCGCCGAGGACATCGAGGGCGAGGCCCTGGCCACCCTCGTGGTGAACAAGCTCAGGGGCACCCTCAAGTGCGCGGCGGTGAAGGCCCCCGGCTTCGGTGACCGGCGCAAGGCCATGCTCGAGGACATCGCCGTCCTCACCGGCGGCCAGCTCATCTCCGAAGACCTCGGCCGCAAGCTCGAGTCAGCCACGCCGGCCGATCTCGGCAGCGCCAAGAAGATCATCATCGACAAGGAAAACACCACCATCGTGGAAGGCAGCGGCGACAGCTCGGCCATCCAGGGCAGGATCGCCCAGATCAAGGCCCAGATCGAGGAGACCAAGTCCGATTACGACCGTGAGAAGCTGCAGGAAAGGCTGGCCAAGCTTGCCGGCGGCGTGGCCGTCATCAAGGTGGGCGCTGCCACCGAGCCCGAGATGAAGGAGAAGAAGGCCCGCGTCGAGGACGCCCTGCACTCCACCCGCGCGGCGGTGGAGGAAGGCTTCCTTCCCGGCGGCGGCGTGGCGCTCCTGCGCTGCATTCCCAAGCTCGAGAAGCTGGATGTGCCCGACGACCAGAAGTTCGGCGTGAAGATCGTCCAGAAGGCCCTCGAGGAGCCGCTGCGCCAGATAGCCGTGAACGCGGGCCTCGAAGGCGGCATCGTGGTGGAGAAGGTAAAGGCCCTGAAGGGCAACAATGGCTTCAACGCGGCCGTGGACGAGTACGAAGACCTCGTGAAGGCAGGCATCGTGGACCCCACCAAGGTGGTGCGCTCCGCCCTGCAGAACGCGGCCTCGGTCTCGGGCCTGCTGCTGACCACCGAGGTCATGATCGCCGAGTCTCCGGAAGAGAAGAAGGAGATGGCTATGCCCGGCGGCATGGGTGGTATGGGCGGCATGGGCGGCATGATGTAAGGAAAGGTTCGGCCCGGAAACGAACACGGGGCAGCCCTTCGGCTGCCCCTTTCTTTTTTCATCGAGTGCCTGTGCCTACGCGGCGGAAATCTCCTGCTCCGCCCTCTCGTCCCAGACCTTGATGAGGTACGGCTTGTGCTCCTCGAAGGCCTGTGCCTGGAGCTCCACGAGCCTTTCCGCCTCGAAGGAGTCCATGTGCCTGGTCTGGTTCACGAAGCTGGCCACCCGGCCGTAGTACAGCGGCTCCACGAGGTCCACGAGCTTGTAGCGGTTCTTCTTCCAGGAGTGGAAGGTGGCGGCCAGCTCGTAGAGGACCATGACCCAGGTCTCGATGGGCAGCGTGAACTCGAGGGGCCTGAGCTCGGAGATCTTCTCGATCTCCCGGTAGCAGAACGGGGAGAAGATCTCCTTCCACAGGACCCCGAAGTGGCGGAACCCGACCTTGAACTTCTCCACGAGGGTATCGATGTCCACAGCCACGGGCTCGGGCTCCCGGTACCCCTGCATGCCGAAGGTCTCCACGGGCGTGCTGCCCGAGATGCCCTTCCAGAAATCCTCGCTGCCCTCCATGAGGCTGAAGAGGGTCCAGGAGACCTGCCTGAACATGGGCCCCAGGTGGGTCGACGGGTCCTTGGCGTCGTGGATCTTCACCCCGAGGTTCGACTGGCAGATGCGGAAGTCGTGGGTGATGGCGGACGTGCTCATCCAGATGTCGATGCCGAACCTGGCCACGTCGGTGCTCCACACCTCCTGGTCGTTGTAGAACCTGGCCACCTCGCTGGAAAAGGCGAAGTCGCCGCCAATGGGCTGCCTGATCCGCTTGCCGTAGAGTGCCCTGGTGAGGTTGTAGACGATGTTGTTGGTGATGGTGCCGTCGTACTTGTGCCGCATGTACACAGGGGACACGAACTGGTAGCCCTTCTCGAGCACCGGGTCGAGGAGGTACTTCATCCAGTTCGACGTCATGCTCCTGATGTCCGAGTCCACCACGGCGCAGACCTTGACGCCCAGCCGCTCGGATGCCTCGAACACCGATCTCAGGGCAGTCCCCTTGCCCCCGGTACCCCGGTAGATGGACACGATCTTCTCCTGCCAGGGCTTGATCTCGAACTCCTTCGCCCGCTCGCGGGTGTCGTCGGTGGACCCGCCGTCGGCGATGAAGATCACGCTCTTCATGTCCTCGTAGTGTTTGGCGAGGCCGTGGGTCACCATCTGGATGACGTGATCGATGGTGGTTTCGTTGTTGTAGCAGGGGATGCCGACGAGGATGTCCGCTGACTCGATCTCCTCAAGCCTCTTCGAGGTATATGCCCGCAGGGCGGTATCGAAATGGGCCACACCGCTCTCCTTTCTCCAGGTATTCTTCCATCGGGTGATCTTTGGTTGAGGCCCTTCCAGTTTACACGACAGGCGTAGCAAGTCAATCCTCAAACCGGTCCCGGAAGGGCCTTCCGGACGATCAGAACGTGTAGCCCACCGAGAAATGCCACTCGTACGGGCTCTCCTGGGGCTCGGGGTCGGTTTTCCGGCCGTACACCAGGCTTATGGGGCCGATGGGCGTGAGGTAGCGCACCCCGGTGCCGTAGGAGGACCGGGTGTTGGGAACCACCGGGGCCACGGTCGTGCCCCGGACAGTCCCGATATCGTAGAACAGGGCCAGCTCGATGCCGTCGATCACCCTGAACCTGGCCTCGATGCTGCTGGACAGGGAGAGGCGTCCACCCACGGGGCTGCCGCTCTCGTCGAAGAGGAGCAGGTTCTCCCTGTATCCCCTGACGTTCAGGGCCCCGCCCAGGTAGAAGAGCTGGTCGTCGGAGATCTGCTCGGTGTCCCTGGTGGGCATGATGTACCCTGCCCTGCCCGCCCAGGCAAAGGTCAGCCTGTCGAAGGGGCTCACGTACTGGCGCACGTCCGCCCGGTACCTGATAAAGTCGTCCACGTCCCGGGAGTTGAGCAGCTCGGTGGAGATGTCCACGCTCGCGGTGGCGTAGGTCCCGCGCTTGGGCTGCATGAACGAGTCCCTGGTGTCGTAGGTGATGCCCGGGGTGACCACGAAGACGCTCCTGGGCTTCAGGGACTCGGCCTGGTCCTCGAGCTCTTCGGCGGATTTCTGGGCATCCAGCTCCTCCTGCAGGGCCTCGTCGACGATGAACTGGTTCCTGCGCTCGTACCGGAAGTTCAGCGAGGCGTAGACGCGCCGGCCGTACCGCTTGACGAGGCCGAGGTTGTAGCCCAGGGTGTCCAGCCCGAAATTCAGGTTGTAGTCTTCCCGCCTCTCCCAGAACAGGTTGTATACCCCCGTGGCGTGGGTGCCCCAGATCCTCGGCGCGTTCACCCCCAGCTCGACCCGTTTGTTCACCTCGCTCGCCTCACCTCCGAGCCAGATGTCCCGGTTCAGCCCGAGCAGGTTCCGGTCGCCCACGCGGGCGTTGCCGTAGAGTCCCGCGTTGCTCTCGTAGCCCACGGACGACTGGACGTAGTACGGTTTTTTCTCCTCGAGCTCCGCAAACACCGTGACCTCGTCCCTGCCTTCCCTCAAGCCCAGGGTCTTGAACCGCACCGCGTTGAAGACGTTCATGTCCCTGAGGTCGTTCTGGGCCTGCACCATCTTGCTCAGCGAGAACGGGTCCCCCTGGTCCATGTCGAGGGCCTTCTGCAGCACCCTCCTCCTGGTCTTGAAGTTGCCGCTGAAAAAGGTCCTCCCCATGACCACGGCAGGGCCCTCGTCCACGAGGTACCGCACACTTGCCGTCTTTCTGTCCCTGCTCAGCTCCACCGAGGACTTCACCTTCACGTGAGGGTAGCCCCGCTCGGAGATGCAGGTGGCCAGCGCGCCCTCGTCGTTCTTCAGGGCGGTCTGCGTGAACGGCGAGCCCTCCTTCATGCCGATGCACTCGCGGGCCCGCTCGGCCGGAAAGGTGGTGATGCCCTCGAACGCAACGGAGGAGACCAGGGTCTGGACCCCCTCCTTGATGACGAAGGTCACGGAGACCTCTTTCCTGTCGGACGACCACTTCAGGTCCGCCCCCACCTCGACATCGCCGTACCCCCTGTTCGTGTACAGGGTCTTGAGGATCCGAATGTCCTGCATGAGCACGTCCCTGTTGAACAGTCTCTTGCCGAAGAGGGGAAAGGTCTTCTGCCCCGTGCCGACCTTGCCCGCGAGCTCCTCTTCGGAGAAGGCGGTGTTCCCGGAGAAGCCCACGTGTGACACGTATGCCCTGGGGCCCTCGTCGACGGTGAACGCCACCGTGCGCTTCGCACGCCCGTCCTCCTCCCCGGTCTCTTCGACGGCCTTCACCTTCGCGTCCGGGAACCCGTTTTCCTGATACAGCTCCCTGATCTCCCGCGCGCTCCTCCTTACCCCGCCGCCGCTGCGGTTGCCTTCCTGGAAGATCGTGACCTTCTTCCTGAGGGTGACCTTCCAGAACTGCTCGCTGCCCGGGAAGGAGACCTCGTAGAGCGGCCCTTCCCGGACGTTGAGCGTGACGTCGACGTCGCCGGTTTCCGGGTTCCTGTCGACGGAATACGTGACCGATGCATCGGCGTATCCCCTGCTCCAGTAAAACGAGGTCAGGTTCTTGACGTCCTCCGTCAGGGTCTTTTCCACGAACCTGCCGGAGCTGCCCAGGAAGAAGGACCGCCTCCACGTGCTCATGCGGAGCTTGATGCGGTTGTCCGAGGCCGTCCTGTTCCCCGTGACGGTGAGTGAATGAAGCCTGTAGTACCTGCTCTTGTCGATGTCCACCCGGAGCACCACGGTGCCGTCTTTGCCCTCGCCGTCGACACGGACGCTCACCTTCGGGCTGATGAAGCCCTCGGCGGCCAGGAACTCCGTGATGAGCCTCTCCTGCTCCTCCGGGGCGCCGGGCTTCAGGTAGTTGCCCGCGTACAGGGTCATCACGTTGAGGATGTCCTGCTCGAAGAGGGGATACTCGCCGGAGATGTTGATGTCCTGTATCATGAGGCAGGGTTTCAGGCGCACCGCCACCACGATGCCCGACTCCCCTTTCCTCACCTCCGTGCCCACCTCCTCGAACCTGCCGCTCAGCTCCAGGAGGGACACGGAGTCCTCCAGTGCCTCCTGCGAGAAGGGCATGCCCTTCTCCAGGGAGATGAGGTCCTTTGCCAGGGAGACGATCCCCCTCTGGGTGCCGGGGTAGTCCTTCACCTCGATGAGAACGTCGGCCACCTCCCCGGCTGCCGGAGCGTCCCGTTCCCCGGTTTCCTGGGCGCGCAGGTTCCCGGAAAGGATGATCCCCAGCAGGATCAAGGCCATGGCGATATGTCTGCGGAACACCGATCCTCCCCTGATGCTACCTGAATTCCAGCCTGAACTGGATGTTCCCGCCGAAAGACCCGGTGCTCTCCTGGAAGCCGTTCAGCAGGATGTATTCCAGGAGCTGGTATTCGGCCGTGGTCGTCCGGGTGACCTCGCTGCTCGACGTCTCCACCGAGTACTTGAGCGTCAGGCGGCGGGTCAGCTTCTCGCCGACCGTGATCCTGATGTCCTGCGCCTGGGCCCCCGGCTGCACCAGGGCGCCCGTCTCGACCTCGAGGATGTCGATTCCGGTGGTCTGTCTCACCTTCTCGCCGTAGGTGTCGGCGAGCACCTCGGCCAGCATGCTCGTGGGGTCCCGGGTCGACACCCCTGTCCCGCCCGTGAGCTCGTCCGGCGTCCTGCCCGTGGCCAGCAGGGACAGGATGGTGGCATTGTCGGCGGGGGGGATCGAGGTCAGGCTGATGTTCAGGTTGTCCAGCGGACCCTGGGCCGCGAGAGTGATGGTCCACTCCCGGATCTTCCCCTGGGCGCTCACGTCCACCCGCGCCTCGGTACGGTAAGGATTCGAGAAATCGACCACCCCGCGGACGATGTCGAAGCTCCGCTTCTGATAGGTGACCGTACCCTGGATGACGGATACCCTGCCGGTCACCACCGGGTCGTTCAGGGTGCCCGTGATGAGCAGGTCAGGGTTGATGGTGGCGGTGGCGAGGTTGTTGTCGATGGTCACGGACCCCCGCCTGCTGACTGCCACCTCGAGCTCCATCTCCCTGAGGAAGGGGAGGTCGATGGGCTTTCCGGGCGCCTTCGGCCTCCGGCCGAGGCCCGTGATCCGCTCGCCCACCTCCGCGACGATGTCGAGCTGCTGGTCACGGTAGTAGGTCCCCTCGAGGATCACCGCCTTGCCGGTGAGCAGCGAGCTGTCCGGCGTACCGGTCACGGAGGCGTTCACCTCCAGGAGGAGGTCCATGGTGTCGGGCACCTCGACGGGCAGGGAACGGGCGCTCAGGTCGAGGTCGATGCTGACGGGGTCGAGATCCTTGAGACCCACCATGCCCCTGACCGTGAAATACCCCGTGTCGAGCCTGCCGGTGAGTTCCCGGAACACCGCCCTGTCTCCGGCGAGCTCGATGCGGCCGTTTACGCTGTGCACGAGCGCGTTGTTGTAGGAGATGAGGTACTGGACGTCGTCCAGGTACAGGTCCCCGGTGACGGCCGGGCTGGTGACAGGGCCCCTGACGGCCAGGTCGAAGCGCAGGGTCCCCATGATGTCCTCCAGGTCCGGGAAGAAGAGCGGCGCGATCTCCAGGGGGATGAGGCCCGAGGCTGAGAGATCGAGGTTGCCGTCCCGGTCCGTGTCGGCCTGGACCATCATGCTCCCCTGCTCCAGGAGGGCTACCCTCGATCGCGGGATGCTCAGGCGCCGGTCGTGATAGCCCGCCGAGAGGTTCGCGCCGCGCAAGATCCTGTCCTGGCGGATCGAGATGTCGACCGATGCGATGCGCAGGTCGAGGTCGACGTCCCTGAGGTCCCGGGCGTTGCCCTCAAGCGCCGCCTCCCCGGTGAGCACGCCGTTGAGCTCGGGTCTGCCGGCGATCCGGAAATACGTCTCCAGCTCCGTTTCCTTGAAAATGGCCTGCATGGAGAGGTCCCTGCTCGCGAGGTCGAAGTCCCCGCTGAACCCGAAGTCGCTCTCCCCCAGCATGGTGACCCTGCTGCCGTTCATCCGGAGGTGCACGAACACGTCCCTGTGGGGCTCGTAGTTCACGGTGAGGCCGGTGACCAGGACGTTGCCCTCGAGCTGCGGCCTGGCGAGGATCCCCTTGCCCGCCACGTCGATGACGAGACTGCCCCCGGTGATCCCGTATTTCCGGAGCACGGGGAACGCGGAGAGGTTCACGCCCTCGGACTTCAGGAGGACGGTATACGGTCTGCTTCCCTCGAGGCCGAGCGAGCCGGTTCCGGTGATGCTCTGGCCCTGTTGGATGAGGATCCGGCCCTCCGCCTCGACCTTCCGGCCCGCCAGGGTCGAGTTGAGGGATGCTTCCTCGATCTTCTGGCCCGAGATGGTGAGGCCCGTGCCCTGCACCGAGACGGTGCCGTCCGGACTGCCCACGGTCCCGCTCAGGTCCGCCCGGACCGTCGCGCCGCCCCGGGCAAGGGGAGTGAAGCTCCCCAGGTCCCTGATGTCTCCGGTAAGCGACAGCTCGACCCGGGGGTCCGGCTGGATGCGCCGCCTGCGGACATCCAGGAGGTGGGCCCTGGCCGAAGCCTTCACGAGGGAGCCGTCGTTCGAGAGGGTGATGTCGGGCACGTCCACGATGCCCTGGGAAAGGCCCCCGTGGAGCTCCATGTCTCCCACGGTGACGTCCCGGAAGGAGAGGCCCCTTCCCGAGATGTCGAAGGAGCCGGTGGGGTTGAACAGGCTCCCCTGAAGGCTGACGCGGCCTTCGAGCAGGCCTTTGAGGCCTTCGGCGCGGGCGAGCGCCTGGAGGTTTTCAGACCTGATGGCGGCCTCCATGGCCATGGACATGTCAGGGTCGAGGCTGAAGCCGTCCCGGAAGAGCCGCACCCTGCCCCCGGCGTCCACGGCATGTCCGCCGTTCGTAACCGTGAGCCTGTCCACCACCAGCACCCCGGAGCTATCGAGGACGGCCTCCATGCGCGCGTCACCCACGAGGTAGTCCCTGAACCGCAGGTCCCGGCCCAGCACGCTCGCCCCTATGCGGGGCCTCCCGATGGGGCCGGACACGGCGGCCCTGACGTCGAGCGCCCCCCTCGCCGGCACGCCCGTCCCGGCAGCGAGCTCTTCGATCCGGGGCGTGTGCAGGTCCACGTCCGCCCGCACCAGGCCTGACTCCAGGTCGACTCGTCCGCTTCCCTGCGCACGCATCGTGCCCATGGAGGCGGAGCTCTCAAGCTTCAAGACAGGGTATGCAAGACCGGCCCTGCCCGTGACGTCGATCCTGCGGCCCGACACGGGAAGACCGCCCGGGATGCCCGACACCCGGAAGGCGTACGTCGCCTTTCCGGACAGGTCGGGAGGCTCGAACCCGGAGCCCGACATCTCGACCTGTCCCGAGACGTTCGCCGGCAGCCCTCCCTGGTCGGGGAACAGGCCGTTCAGGTCGATGCCAGAGGCCGAGGCGGAGGCGCTGTACGCGAGGGCCCGGGGATTGATCTTTCCGCCCAGGAACCCCTCCGGAAACACCTCCCTGAGGTCCGCCCTGCCAGTGAGCGATGCCCTGCCCGAGGCAAGCGCGGCCCGGGCGTCCTCCACGACCACCACGCGGTCGCTGAGCCTGGCCTTCAGGTCGAGCTTCTCCACCTTCACCCCGGCAATGTCCCCGCCCGAATACGCGATCCTCGAAGAAACCTCCGGGTTCCCCGGGACGCCCCTGACCGTGAAGGCACCGGAGGCAGAGCCCGAAAACGGCATACCCGGCCCGAGAAGGGAAACGAGATCAGCTATCTCGCCTGAGGCATCCACGGCAATGTCGAGGACCGGGTCGGTGAAGAGCTCCTTGACCGAGCCTTCGGCTGCGACCCTGAACCTCCCGCGGCGCGCCTCGATACGCAGGGGGGCCAGGAGCTCTCCGTCGAGCCGCGCCTTCACGGCCACCTGCTGGAGGACGACGGGCGGACCGCCGTAGTCCAGCGCCACCTCGCCCGCGGACGCGGAAGCCCACCCCGCGGTCCGTTCGAAATCAAACGAGCCTGCGAGCCCCACCCCGGCGAGCCGCGCCTTAAGGTCGCCTGCCTCGTCGGTGTAGAGCACCTCGCCCCCCTCTGCCCTGAAGCCCTCGAGGACCACCTCGAAGCCCTCTTCCTCAGGCTCCTCCTCTTCCTTCACCAGGGCCTCGACGATGTTGAGCCTGCCGTCCTTCGATCTGGCCAGATGGAGCTGCGGCCCGCGGGCCGAGACGGACGTCAGGGAGATGCGTTTATTGAGCAGGCTCAAAAGGTCGATCCGGACCCGGAGGCTGTCCACGCGGAGGATCCGGCTGCCGTCCGGCCCCTCGAGAACGCCGTTTTCGATCTGAAGCGACTCTCCCAGCAGGGAGATCGATGCGTTCGAGAAGGCGATCCTGCCGGGGATGCCGGAGTTCACCAGGTCCAGGGCGAACCGTTCGCCGGGAGGCGTGCTCAGGAAGACGTGCAGGCCCACCACCCCCAGGACGGCAAGGCAGAGCAGGACGAGGAGCGTCCCCGCAAGGATCTTCAAGAGACTCCTCATCCCCGCTCCCTCACCGTGCGCAGGCCTGCTGGACATGGATCATGCCGGATACCCCGTGCTCACAGCCAGTGCTTCCTCTTGAACATGAGCAGCATGCAAAAGGCCAGGAGGGCCGCCACCACCCAGAACAGGAGATACGACCAGGGCCAGTGCCGCCCGGGAAGGACGTCGAGGTTCATCCCGTACACCGAGGCCAGGAAGGTGAGCGGGATGAAGATGGTGGAGAAGATGGTCAGGACCTTCATGATCTCGTTCAGGCGGTTGCTCATGCTCGAGAGGTAGGTGTCGAGCATGTTCGATACGATGTCCCGATAGGTGTCGAGGATGTCGATGATCTGTACGATGTGATCGTACACGTCCCTGAAATGCACCTCCGTGGACTCCCTGACCAGGGCCGAGTCACCCCGCTCGAGCTGGCCGAGGATCTCCCGCAGGGGCAACGCGGATTTGCGCATGAAGAGCATCTGGTTCTTGAGCTCGTGGATATCGTTGATCGTCTCGCGGTCAGGTTGTTCGAGCACTTCCTCCTCCGTCTCATCGACGAAATCCCCCAGCTCGTCCATGACTATGAAATAATTGTCCACGATGGCGTCGATGAGCAGATAGGCAAGGTAGTCGGCCCCTTCCCTTCTCACCTTGCCCTTGTTGTCCCTGATGAGCTTCCGGATGCCTTCGAACACGTCGCCCTTTGCTTCCTGGAAGGAGATGACATAGTTCCTGCCGAGCACCAGGCTCACGTGCTCGCCCACGATCTGCCCGTCATCGCCCCAGAGGTAGAGCATCTTGAGGACCACCAGGATGTACTCCCCGTAGTCCTCGATCTTGGGCCTGCCCGAGGTTTCCACGATGTCTTCCAGGTGCAGGGCATGGAGGCCGAACAGCTCGCCCACCGACTCGATGAGCGCCGTGTTCTTCAGCCCCTCGACGTTTATCCAGGTGACGGTTCCGGTGTCCCGGCAGGCGCGGCAGTCCCGCACATCGCGCACAGTGAGCTCCTCGACCCGGTCCGTATCGTAGTCCATGACCGTGATCCGCGTCTCTTCGGGTCTGTCTCCGTCCTCACGGGAGCCGGTTCCGTTGACCGGCGCCGCCCTTCGCGAGGCACCCCTCATCAATCGAGCCATTGAAGAACCTCCCTGCGCCCACAGGAATACCACAGGGGAATACCGCCCCCAAGCCGGGAACGCCCGGATCGAAGGCCATCCCTTCGGACCCTGACGCCCTCCGCCCGGGCCTCGTCAGATCCAGTAGACCTGCTTCCCCTCTTCCTTCATGCCCTCGTAAACCTTCTTCGCCTCGCTTCGTTCATAGATCTTCTCCGGCGAGCTCAGGATCAGGTAGCCCTTGCAGGCTGCATTGGGGCACCCGGCCCTCACCCACTTGAACACCCTGGCAGCCCTCTCCACCGAAGGCCGGATGTCCGACCAGAACACCTCGCTCTGGCAACCCTCGCACTTGAAATAGTAGACGGTATTCTTTTTTCCGGTTCCCGACTCGTTCTCCATTCAAACCCTCCCGCTCTTTTCGAATACGGCAGTGAAGCCATGCAGGGTCACGGGCGTCATGCATGGCTGCCTTGAGGCGTATTGTTCACGATTTCCGGCAAAAGGTCCACCTTTTTCCCTCCAGGAGATCCCGGCAGCCGGATCAGGGGCATGCCCTCCTATCCCAGAAACAGGGGCGGCACCCTGCACGGCTTGACCTCGATGCGCTCCCACACCCCCTCCGTCACGTAGGGCTCGTCCTTGAGATAGGCCTCGAACTCCGAAGCCGTGGGAAACTGGTAGATGACGATGGAGCCTTTCATCCCGCCGTCCTCGCCAAGGAGGGCCGCGCCGTAGAGGGCCTTCCCCTCCTCCTTGAGCCGTCCCATCGAGGCGAGGTGGCGGGGCCTGGCCTTCAGCCTCCTCGCGGGCGCCCCCTGGTCCGTTCCATCGTATGCGATGAGCAGAAAATGCATGCATCCCCTCCGTGAGCAAAGCCGTATCCCCTGCCGTTCGGGCAGGGGGTATGTCCGGGCGGACCCCTCGTCACGCCGCCTTGGACTGGCGGCCGGGCATGAGCGAGGCCCTGCCCGCATCCCCGTTTTATCCTTCGCAACAGGGACTGGCAATCGTCATTTCACGCCGCAGGGGGGAAGGATCCTCATTCCAGGTCGGAGAACTGCTCGTCGATCACCTCGTAACTGCCGGTCGACTCGCACCACTCGAGCGCCTCCTCCTCGGTGACGGGCCGTATGTCGATGCCGCCGAACCAGATCTCCGGGCCGGGGAACTGGACATACCGGGAGAACAGCCCGCCCACGGAGAGGATGAAGAAATAGCCCGTACGGGTCTTGTAGAGGGATTCGGTCTCTCGCAGGGCCCCTGCTTCTTCAGGGGGCCAGCAGGCAAGCTTTTCGGAGGTTGCGGGATCGAATTCTGCCACATCGAAGGGCAGCTTTTCCATGGAAAGCCTCCTTGCTGATGACTGCCACGGGTTCTTGCTGCAAAGACATTGATCAGGAAAGGGGTGTTCTTTGACAGGCGGGATGCCGCCTTCAGTCCTAACGGATGCCTCTGTCGGGAATGGGTGAAGTCACCATGGTCGTGATACAGATTCAGTATAGGAGGGAGCGCAGAATGCTCAAAGGTGGGTCAGCCTGACGAGGACTTCCTAGGCGAGCATCCTGGTGAACGGGAAGTACGTCTCGATCGCCTCGTAATTGCCGGTCCCTTCGCACCACTCGAGCGCTTCGAGCTCGGTGACGGGCCTGATGCTCGAGCCCCCGAACCAGGGGCCTTTCCCGCGGCTGGACCGGGAGATGAATCCGCCCTGCTCGAGGATGAAGAACTTTCCCCCCTTCGTCCGGTACAGGGTCTCGGACTCGCCCCTGAGCCCTTCGGCTACCCATTCGGCGAGCTTCTCCGAGTCCTGGGGATCGTATTCCCTGTCATCGATGGGGAGTTCGCTCATGTCCATGGTCTTCTTTCCCTTTGCCATAAAGGGGGAGGAGAATCAAATTATTCGATATGGAGACAGACCATGGTATAGCTTTTTCGCTGTCCGATGGTGGGGTGAGTGAACTGAAGGCCCACTTCTTCCGGGGTATACCCCGCATCTTCGCACATGTTCCTGACCTTTTCCCTGCAGCGCAGAATGACCCAGAACAGCTGCTCCCGAAGCTCGGTCAGCGACTTTTCCGATATTTCTCTCTCTTTCATCACGCGGTTCAACTCGGCTGAACGTTTCATACAGAACGTCTCCCGTCATCTGGCCTGCTCGATCAACTCGTCCACATTGCGGCCGTTGAATCTGCCTCTCATAACAAACTCATTGATCTTGCCGACATCCGCACCATTCTCGACAGCGATATGGATCTTTTCGAGCTTCCTCTTGACCATATCGAGCTTGCCGGCCTTGGCGACCCGTGCAATGAGGTTAAAAATCTCCTCATCATCCCACCAGTACACTTCTTTCTTCGCTTCGCACATGTCCCGTGCAACCTCCCGACAATGGTTTATTAATTAAAAATTCATCGCATGGAATGAGTTTCTAATTAATAAAGTTATTCTTTTAATAATATATTAGATCGTGTTTTAGACATCTCAAGGGGCTGTCCGGGGACGGGCATGGATAATATTTTTAGCGTTACAACTTCATTCATGATTATTCCTCTTCCGGTCACTCCCCTCATTGATTGGGAAAGTTACTTTTATAATTACAAATTGTATGAAGCAGAAAAGACGCTCACAGTTTACCATGCGGCTCGATAGCGATATCATGAAGAAGGTGAAGATACTGGCCATCGAAGAGGGGAAGAAGACCAACTCGCTTATCGAAGAGGCACTCATGGACCTGCTCAGGAAGCATGACACCGGTTATCAGCACGACGACAAGAGCACGTGAACGTACGCACACCCACGATAAAAAACCCTTCTTCGCCTGCCTGATCGGACACTGATCGTTGCTACGGGTGCGCCCCTGCGCTCGGGGTCGGGGTCGATTCCGATATGTCCCTTTCGACCCTTTCGACCCCGATACCGATACCGACCCCGATGAAGAGAAAGAACCCCCGGCAGCACGCTGCCGGGGGTTCCCTGGTTGAAAGGGGGGGAGGGATGAGGCGGGCAACCTCATCCCTCGAGTGGCGTTGGTGAAACTGGCTGATGATGAAACTGTATACGTAGCTGACTATATCCTCACATGACCGTCCGGGTGGAGCGCTAAGCCATGAGGGCCTTTCCCAGGGTCATGATTTCGGCTTCCTTGGTGCCTTCATAGAGCTCGAGGATCTTGGCGTCGCGGTACCACTTGGAAACCTTGTACTCTTCCATGTAGCCGTAGCCGCCGTGGATCTCGACGGCCGCGTTGGCGCAGAACACCGCGGACTGGCCGCCGAAGTACTTTGCCATGGCCGCGAGGTGATGGTCGGGCTTGCCGATGTCCAGCAGCCAGGAGGCCTTGTAGACCATGCCCCTGAGGGCCTCGATCCTGATGGCCATCTCCGTGAGCTTCTGCATGGTGATCTGGTAGGTGCCCAGCGGCTTGCCGAAGGCGTTCCTCTCCTTGGCGTACTTGACGGACTCGTCGAGGCATGCCTGGCAGAGGCCCAAGGCCTGCGCCGCGATCATGACCCGCGTGGTGTTGAAGAAGTGCATGAGCTGGTAGAAGCCGTTGCCCCTCGTGCCCACCAGGTTCTCCTTGGGGACACGCACGTCCTCGAACGCGATCTCCGCCGTGTCGCTGGTGCGGATGCCGAGCTTGCCGTGGAGCTTGGTCCGGGTAATGCCCGGGGTGTCGGCCTCGACGATGAACTGGGAGAAGCTCTTGTGGGCCTTCTGATCAGGGTCCGTGATGGCCTGGACCACCATCCAGTTGCACACGGTGCCGTTGGTGATGAACATCTTGTTGCCGTTGATGACCCAGTGGTCGCCGTCTTCCACCGCCCGGGTCTTGTAGCCCGCCACGTCGGTACCGGCATTGGGCTCGGTGTAGGCGCCCGCGACGACCCAGTCGCCCGCGCAGACCGCGGGGAAGTACTTCGCCTTCTGCTCGTGGGTCCCGTAGTAGTGCACGTTCTCGGCGCCGAAGGTGGCCGCGGTGATGGACAGGGAGAAGCCCAGGCAGGCCCTGGCTAGCTGCTCGGTGATGATGGAGTTGCCCAGGAAGCCCACGCCGGCGCCGCCGTACTGCTCATCGATCCAGCAGCCGATGAGGCCGTTCTCGCCCGCCTTCTTGCGGATTTCGGGCATATACACTTCGTCGTGGTCCGCCTTCTCGGCTACCGGGGCGACCTCGTTCATGGCGAACTTGTAGGCCATGTCTTTGAGCATCTGCATCTCTTCAGTAAGCATGAAATCCATCGTTATGTCCTCCTCGTTGTGTTTTTTGCCTTCCGTGGGTGTTGCGCGGCCTAGAGCATCTCGAAGGCCGTTGCCATGGATACGCCTCCGCCTCCGCACAGCGATGCCAGACCGAGGGTCTTGCCCCGCTTCCTCATGGCGTGGAGGAGCGTAACGATGATCCTGCAGCCGGTGGATCCGATGGGGTGGCCCATGCCGATCCCCGAGCCGTTCACGTTGCAGATCTCGCGGTTCAGATTCAGCTCTTTCTCGACCCCGAGGTACTGGGCCGCAAAGGCCTCGTTGAGCTCGAAGAGCTCGAAGTCGTTCAGGGCGAGGCCCGAGCGCTTCATGAGGTCCCTGATGGCGGGTGCCGGGGAGATCCCCATGATGGTGGGGTCGCATCCGCCGTAGCCCACTGCCTTGATCTTCGCTATGGGCTTGAGGCCGAGCTCCTTGGCCTTGTCCGCGCCCATGATGATGAGCGCGCTGGCGCCGTCGTTCAGGCCGGAGGCGTTCCCCGCGGTGACCTTGCCGGTCTTCGGGACGAAGGCCGGGGGCAGCTTGCCCAGGTCCTCCAGCGTGATGCCGGGCCTGAAGTGCTCGTCCTTGTCGAAGATCACCGGCGGCTTGCCCTTCTTCTGAGGAACCTCGACGCCCACGATCTCGTCTTTGAACTCGCCTTCCTTCGTGGCACGCTCGACGTTGTTGTGGCTCCTTAAGGCCACCTCGTCCATCTCCTCGCGGGTGATGCCGTACTTCTGGGCAACGAACTCCGCCGTGTGGCCCATGATGTAGTGCTTGCCGATGAAGCTCTTGTAGGGCTCCCCGTCCGCCAGCGGGTTGTCGGCGGGGGCGGGGTTGAAGCGGGACCCGCACAGGAGGCCTTCCATCAGGATGTCGTCCAGGATGCCGTTCTGGAGGCGGTAGCCCCAGCGGGCGCCCGGGAGCGCGTACGCGATGCCCGACATGTGCTCGGCGCCGCCGGCCAGGATGACGTCCGCCAGCCCGGCCTGGATCATGGCCATACCGGAAACCGTTGCCTCCATGCCCGATACGCACACCCGGTTGATGGTCATGGCGTTCGTGGTATAGGGTATCCCCGCCTGGATGGAGGCGACCCTGGCCAGATTCATGGACGTGTGGTGCTCGAACATGTTGCCGAACCGCACGTCATCGATAATGGCGGGATCGATGCCTGCCCGCTTTATCGCCTCTTTCATCACCGTGGATGCGAGGTGGACGACGTGCAGGTCTCTGAGAGACCCTCCGAAGGAACCCACCGCTGTCCGGCATGCTGATACTATGACGACGTCTCTCATGATCCTCATCTCCTTATCTCTCAAGTATTCTTTCATGCCCCTTCAGGTCTTTGAAGGGCTGCCCTGAAATCATCGTTTCTTCCGAGATCCTTCCCGTTCATGGCAGGACAAAAGGCAGGAACCGTGCCAAGGGCATTTCATCTTGCAACTTATTGATATGAGTAGGTTTAGTTCCGACCTGATAAAAATCCTGTCTCCAGAAGCCTTCGACTTTCATAATTTATCAATAAAGCCTTCATAATTTTGCAAAAAGCTCACCCGCCACTGTGCCGGACGAGGTTCATGATTCCTTATTGCTTTGATTATACTTATCATTTATTTCCCGCATCTCTGGCATGCCCTATGCTCTCTCCCTTTACAAGCCAGTGGAGATCCCTTTTCCCGAAACCCTGATACCAGGCAGGGGGACAGGGAAAACCGTCAGACGAGGTGATGCATGAATACGAAGCAGTTGAGGACCATCAACCAGTGTTTCCAGGACACCTGTGCGCGGTTTCCGGACCGGCCGGCCCAGGTGTTCAACAAGGACCTGTACCACGGGGACAGTGATGGAAGGATTACGTACCGCGAGCTGCTCGCGCGGGTGGAGGACCTTTCCTGCGGGCTCATGAGCATGGGCTTCGAGCCGGGGGCAAGGGTCGGGATCATGTCCAGGAGCACCCCCTACTGGACCCAGGCGGATCTTGCCGTCTCCCACTGCGCCGGGGTGAGCGTCGCCATCTACTCTACCCTGTCCATGGGCGAGGTATCCTACATCCTGAACGATTCGAAGTGCAGCTACGTCTTCGTGGAAAGCGAAAAGGAGATGCTGGCGATCCTCTCGCGCATCAGGGACCTGCCGCACCTGAAAAAGATCGTCGTCATGGACCTCGGCTTCATGAACACGGACGAGATGACCATCGGTCTCAAGGGGCTCATGGACCTCGGCAGGGAGTGGAAGAAGCTCAGCTTCGACGAGTACGAGAAACGCTGGCGGGGGGTCAGGCTCGACGACTGGCTCACGATCCTGTACACCTCGGGCACCACCGGCAAGGGCAAGGGGGTCATCCTCACGAACTGGTGCGCCTCATCCCGGCTGGAGAAGACCATGGAGTTCTTCTCGCGATACGGCATGAGCATCACGGAGCAGGACGTCACCCTGTGCTTCCTGCCGCTGTCCCACATCTTCGAGCGCGGTTCCTGCCAGTTCCTGGCCCTGTTCCAGGGCGCGTGCATCGCCTATGCGGACAGCCCGGGCACCCTGCTCAGGGACATGCAGCTCTACAACCCCACCTGGATCAACTGCGTGCCCAGGCTCTACGAGAAGATCTTCATCACCTTCCAGGCGAAGATGTCCGGGAGCCCCGTGAAGAAGCTCCTCTTCGACCTGGCCCTGTACGTGGGGAAGAAGGCCCTCGCCTACCGGCGGGACCGCTACGGCGCCTACAACATGTCCCCTGACTTCGACCTTCAAGTGAGGCTTCCCCTCTCGCTGAAGATCCCGTACCGCCTCGCCGACCGGCTCTTCGCCAGGGTGCGCGCCCTGTTCGGCAACCGTTTCCGCTTCGCCTTCTCGGCGAGCGCAGGCATCGCGCCCGACCTCCTCCTCTTCTACTACACCCTCGGCCTTGCCGTGGTGGAGGGCTACGGGTCGACGGAAAGCGCCAGCGCGTGCCTGCTCAACCCGCTGACGGCCTGCAAGCCCGGTTTCATGGGCATAGAGACGGACGGGTCCCTGACGAGGATAGCCGCCGACGGCGAGCTCGAGATCGCGGGAGCCGGAGTCTTCAAGGGGTACCTGAACCTGCCGTCGGACACGGCGGAGAGCTTTACCCGGGACGGCTGGTTCAAGACCGGCGATGTCGTTGAGAGCGACGAGTGGGGCTATTACCGGATCGTTGACCGGAAGAAGGCCATCATCTGCACCGCGGTGGGCAAGAACATCGCGCCAGCGAAGCTCGAGTCCCTTTTCTCCCTGAGCCACGCCATCGAGCAGGTCTTTTTCATCGGCGACGAGCGGAGCTACATCACCGCGCTCATCGTCCCCAACTTCAACTACTTCGTGGACCTCTTCGAAAAGGAGGGCATCCCCTACGACGAGAGCCTGCTCGAGTTCTCCGAGGCCTCCGGGGCGAAGATCTGCACCGGGGCGGGGGATGATTTCATCTCCCAGCCCCTGCTGAAGGAGATCATCGACAGGGAGGTGCAGCAGGCGAACTCCCAGCTGGAGAGCTTCGAGCGCATCAAGCAGTACACCATCCTGGCCCAGCGGTTCACCGAGGCCAACGGCCGCCTCACCCCGACCCAGAAGGCCAAGAAGAAAGTCATCCTGAAGGACTACGAGGATGTCATCGACCGCATGTACCGTGAGGCGTGACCGGGCTTGCGCCTGAAGATCGTCTTCCCTGCCAGTGAGATAACCTGCAGCAAGCTGCGGGAGCCCCTCTCCCTGCTTTCTCGCGCTGAGGGGCGGCACCCCCTCCCACCCCTTCTCCTCCGAACGAAAGGACAGTTCTTCCTGTGCCTGGGAGACCGAGAAGAGCCCGATGATGTGCACTGCGTTCGGGGTCGGGGTCGGTATCGGGGTCGATTCCGATATATCTCTTTCTTTCGACCCCGATACCGACCCCGACCCCGATGGAGAGGGGAGAGTAGCAATGGTCCGTGATTGCACCCGCATAAGAAATGTGACGGGCTGCGGTACTGTCGACCGCAGCCCGTCCGGAGAGTGTGGAGGCACTACGCAGTTTTTAAAGTTCGGGTCTGCCGCGGCATGTCTCTTGGCGGGCTGGCTCGCATGCCCGGCAGACCCCAGGATTTCGATTGCCGCTTTCCTAGTAGTTCCAGATCTTCATCTCGTACGCCTGCCGGGTGAGCTCGTCTCTGAAGTCCGGATGGGCGATGGAGATGAGGGCCTTGGCCCTGTCCCAGGTGGATTTCCCCTTGAGCTGGACGATCCCGTACTCGGTGGCCACATACTGGGTGATGGACCTGGGCACGGTGACGATGGAGCCCGGCGTGAGCGTTGGCACGATACGGCTCTTGAGGTTGCCGTCCTTGTCCTTGAAGGTGGAGTTGAGCGCGATGATGCCCTTGCCGCCCTTGGAGTTGAACGCACCGAAGATGAAGTCGAGCTGGCCGCCCGTGCCCGTGATCTGCCTCGTGCCCGAGGACTCGGAGCAGACCTGGCTGAAGAGGTCGATCTCGATGGCGTTGTTGATGCCCACGACCCTCGTGTTGATGGCGATGGCCCTGGGGTCGTTGACGTAGTTCACGGGGTAGGACGCGCAGGCCGGGTTGTTGTGAAGGAAGTCGTAGAGCTTGCTGGTGCCCATGGCGAAGGTGTAGACCATTTTGAACCGGTCTGTGGTCTTGAAGTTTCCCGTCACCTTGCCCGCCTCGTAGAGGTCCACCATGGAGTCCACGAGCATCTCGGTGTGGACCCCCAGGTCCCTGAGGTTGCTCTCGGCGATGAGGTTGCCGATGACGTTGGGCAGACCGCCGATACCAAGTTGCAGGCAGGCGCCGTCCTGGATCTCCTGCATGATGTGCTCGGCGATCTTATAGTCCGTTTCCGTGGGCTTCGCTGGAGGGATTTCCATGATGGGGCAGTTCTTCCCCTCGATGATGTAGTCCACCCGGGAGATGTGCACCGACTCCTGGTTACCGCCGAGGCAGACGGGCTGATTCTCGTTCACCTCCACGATGATCTTCTTGGCCTTGGTGATGAGCGCCGAGGTGATGGAGTTGCAGAGCCCGAAGTTGAAGTAGCCGCGGGAATCCATGGGGGCTGTGTTCACGACGACGAAGTCATAGTCCTTGTACTTCCTCACCACCCTGGGTCCCTGATGGTAGGTGAACGGGATGTAGTTGCACAGGCCCTGCTCGTAGAGCTTGCGGCCGACGCCGGACAGGTGCCAGTCGAGGTAGATGAAGTGCTCGCGCTTGGGGTCCGCCTTGAGGAAGTGCGGCACTCTCAGGATGGTCGTCGCCTCGATGATGACGTCCTTGAGGTCTTTGGCCCTCTTGGCCAGGGCCTCGTCAAAGGCCTCGGGGTACAGGATGAACTCGGAGAAGAAGACCCTGTCCCCGGATTTTATCATGGCAGCGACCTCGTCGGCCGTACGCAGCTTCTCCTTGTAACCGATCCTTGCGGCTTCGACTGCTGTCATTGGTGTTCCCCCTTTTTCTCTGGATTATTTATCTTTGAACTCGGGCTCGCGCTTCTGTGCGAACGCAGCCGTGCCTTCCTTCTTGTCTTCGCTTGCGTAGCAGAGACCGAACAGCTCGCGCTCGAGCTTCATGCCGGTGCAGAGGTCCATGGCCGTCCCTTCCATGACTGCCCTGATGGCTGCCTGAACGGAGATGCGGCTCTTGGCTGCGATGGTCCCCGCAAGCTTCATGGCCTCCTCCACCACCGTACCCTTGGCAACGGCCCTGTTCACGAGCCCGTAGGCCTCAGCCTGCCTTCCCTTGATGAAATTGCCCGACAGGATGAGCTCCAGCGCCCTGCCCATGCCGATGAGCCTGGGGGTCCGCTGGGTGCCGCCGTAGCCCGGGATGATGCCCAGCTTGATCTCGGGCAGCCCAAGCACCGCGTCCTCGTCCGCGATCCTGATGTGGCACGCGAGCGCCATCTCCATGCCGCCGCCCAGGCAGAATCCGTTGATGGCGGCGATTATGGGCTTGTCGGCGTTCATGAAGAGGTGCGTGAGCTCCTGTCCCTTCTTGAGGAAGTCGGCGCCTTCCTGGGCGGTTTCGTACATGTTGAGCTCGGAGATGTCGGCGCCGGCGATGAAGGCCTTGCCCACGCCCGTGAAGACGATCACCCTCACGTCCCTGTCGGCGAGCGCCTTGAGCAGGGTGTCGCGGACAGCGTCCAGTACGGGATCGCTCAATGCGTTCATGGGTGGGTTGCTGATCTCCATGAGGGCCACCCCCGCCTCGTTTACCTTATAATAACAATGAGTGCCTTCATTGATAATGCTCATGCCTTCTCCTCCTTTGCGGTCTGGCTTGTGCCCCGTATTCCCTTGATGCCTGCCCTGCATGAGGTCCTTCTGCACGCCGGGCCCCTCGCGGCCCCGCCATCCCCCGGCTTCCCGAGCTCGCTTACGTAGCCCGTGATGACCGACTGGATCATCCGGTCGAAGAACAGGTGGTAGTTGTTCTCCAGCTCCCGCAGGTGGCCCAGGGTGAAGCTGTTGTCCACCACGAGCTTGTGCTTCAGCTCGTCCCAGATGCCGCGCTTGACGAGCATGAAGACCAGAACCACCTCGTCCAGAGGTATGCCTTCCCGGCAGCGCTTTGCGCCCAGCCTGGAATAGTGTGCCGACAGGGGGGTCCTGGGCGTTTCCCGGTTGAGCCAGAGCCCGAGGCGGTCGCACATGTCCCTGATCACGTTGCTGAAACGCTCTTCCCTGACCTTCTCCGGGACCCTCAGGTAATGCCTGATCTCTCTCTTGACCTGCATTTCCTGCACGAGCTTCCTGGCGATGTCGTCGGTTCTGTTTTCTATGAGGATCAGCAGCTGTCCGTACATAACCGTCGCCCCTCTATGGCCGGCGTCCCATTCCCGTCCTGTGCATCACGCCCATTTCCGGCCTGCGTCTTCCTGTGAGCATCTTTCATGCCAAGGGAAACCAGGGCAGCTATTTATTGATTTTATTTGTTATTTTAGGGTCATGAAGGTATGCGATTCCCACCTGCCCAGTGTTTTTCATAATTTATCAAAAAGGCCTTTTGATAATTTTCAAATGCGCATACGATGGGGCGTACGGGGGTCTACCAGCTTGTGCTTCCCGTGGGCGCCCCGAGTGTGCTAGACTTCAAACAATAAATCCGCAACCGTACAGAGGCAGTTCAGCATGCCCGAAGAATCGCTCTACGCAGAGCTTCAGAAGCAGATCGAAGAGCTTGAGAGCCGCGAGACCGCCATTGAGGCCTTCGCCCTCCTGCAGCGCGAAAACGAGGGGCTCTTCAGGGCCATCATCGAGAACATCCCGGTCATGATCGACGCCTTCGACGAAGAGGGCAAGGGCGTTCTCTGGAACCGTGAGTGCGAGAAGGTGCTCGGCTGGTCGAAGGAAGACATCCTGAACTCCGGCGACCCCCTCTCCATGCTCTACCCGGACCATGAGCTCCGGGACCGTATCCTCAAGGACAAGATCAGGGCGGACGGCACCTTCAACCAGTACCCGGTGATGAGCAAGGAGGGCGTGCAGCGCATCCAGGTCTGGGCGAACTTCAGGCTGCCCAACGGGGCAATCATCTCCGTGGGCCAGGACGTCACGGAGATGAGGCTCGCCGAAGAGTCCCTCAGAAAGAGCGAGGAGCACTTCCGCGACCTGGTGGAGAACTCGCCCACCGGCATCTCCATCGTCCAGGACGAGAAGATCGTGTACCGCAACCCCGAGCAGGTGAGGTCCTTCGGCCCCCTCGACGAGAACGACCTCCCCTCCATGTACGGCAAGATCCACCCCGAGGACAAGGACCTGTTCACGGAGATCTATCTCAAGACCATGGCTGGCAGCCCTCCGGCCGCCGGGATGGTGCTCAGGTTCATCCACCTCTACGGCGAGACCTCGGGCGAGCAGGCCATGAAGTGGCTCCACTGCCGGGCCAACCTCATCGAGTATCAGGGCAAGAAGGCCGTGCTCATCAACATGATGGACGTCTCGAAAGCTCGCGAGGTGCAGCGCCTCCTGGGCATCAAGGACCGGATGGCGTCCCTGGGCCACATGGCCGCGGGCATCGCCCACGAGATCCGCAACCCGCTCTCGGGCATCAACATCTACCTCGACGCGGGCAAGAACATCCTCGAGAGGGGCGAGGACATCGACAAGATCAGGGAAGTCTTCGAGAAGATCCAGTCCGCGTCCTCGAAGATCGAGTCCGTCATCAAGCGGGTCATGGACTTCTCGAAGCCCATGGAGCCCAAGCTCGTGCCCATCGACATCCACAAGCCCATCGAGGACGCCCTGGACCTCTCTTCGGTCACCATGCGCAAGACCGGGATCGCCATAGAAACCAGCCTTGCCCAGGGACTCCCGTCCTGCATCGCAGACCCCCAGCTCATCGAGCACGTGATCCTCAACCTCATCACGAACGCCTCGGAGGCCATGAAGGACATGGAGAGGGGAAAGAAGATCAGGATAAGCACCTTCCGCAAGGGCGACAGGATCTGCGTATCCGTGGCGGACGCCGGGCCGGGCGTGCACCCTAACCTGGTGCAGAAGATCTTCGACCCGTTCTTCACCACCAAGAGCTCGTCCACAGGCATCGGCCTGAGCCTGTGCCAGCGCATCGTCCACGACCACGGCGGGGTCCTGGGCGTCTCCACAGGCCCTCTGGGCGGGGCGGAGTTCACCTTCAGCATACCCATCAGGAAAGGGGACAAGGAGAAGCGATGAAGTTCTCCCTCGCGCTCATCGACGACGAGAAGACCATCCGGGAAGGCATCAGCTTTGCTCTGGAATCCGAGTTCGACATCCAGACCTTCGAAAACGCTGAGGACGGCCTGGCCGCCATCGCGGCGCAGCCCCCGGACCTGGTCCTCCTGGACGTCGGGCTGCCGGGCATGAACGGCATCGAGGCCCTCTCGAAGATCAGAGAGATGTATCCGGAGATGCTCGTCATCATGATCACGGCCTTCGAGGACACCGAGACCGTCGTCTCCGCCATGAAGCTCGGGGCCTACGACTACGTGGTCAAGCCCATCATCATGGGGGGGCTGGCCATCACCATCCGCAACGCCCTCGAATCGATCCGCCTCCGGAAGGAGGTGAAGCTGCTCCAGGAAAACTACCTCAAGGACCAGATGCCTTTCTTCATCGCCAAGAGCGACCGCATCCAGGAGATCATGGACTTCATCGCGAAGGCCGCGGGCAGCCCGGACACGCCGGTGCTCATCCTGGGCGAGACCGGCACGGGCAAGGAGCTCATCGCCAGCGCCATCCACTACCGGAGCCCCAACTTCAAGGGACCGTACGTGACGCTCAACTGCGCCACCATCCCCAAGGACCTCATCGAGAGCGAGCTCTTCGGCTACGAGAAGGGGGCGTTCTCGGGGGCGGGCACCGCGGGCAAGCGGGGCCTCATCGAGGAGGCCTCTGAAGGCACCCTGTTCCTCGACGAGGTGGGGGACTTGAGCCTTCAGTCCCAGGCAAAGCTCCTGCGCTTCCTCGAGGAAGGCGAGTTCTACCGGGTGGGGTCCACCACCAAGCGACACATCCGCACCCGGGTCGTGTCCGCCACGAACAAGGACCTCCAGGAGATGATGGACCAGGGCCTGTTCAGGAGGGACCTCTATTACCGCCTCGGCGTGGTGGAGGTGCACGTGCCGTCGCTCAACGAGCGCAAGGAGGACATCCTGCCCCTGGCGAACCACTTCCTCCTCATGTTCTCGGAGAAGTTCCGCAAGAAGTTCACCCGCGTGTCCGACGAAGCGGTCAGGGCCCTCGAGAACCACCACTGGGTGGGCAATGTCCGGGAGCTCAAGAACCTCATCGAGCGTGGCGTGCTCATCGGCTCGGGCCCGGAGCTCACCCTCGACGACATGGGCATGCTCAAGGGAAGCAGAAGCAAGCCGGCACCCGCCAGGGAGCTTCCCGCAACCGACGGGTCGCTCATCCCGCCCGAGGGCTTCGACCTGCCCCAGGCGCTGGAGGAGTTCGAAAGCCGCTACCTGAAGGAGGCGCTCAGGCTGGCAGGGGGCAACGAGAGTCAGGCCGCACGGCTTCTGGGCATGAACCACTACACCTTCCGCTACCGGAGGAAAAAACTCCTGCAGGACCCGTGAGGCCTGCATTTTTGATATTTTTCACAGCAGGTTTACCAATTCTTCAAATCTGCACACCCCGGACCGGTTCCGGTTTCCGTGGTTTGTATTTATAACTCCGGATTATCACGTCAGCATTTTTCCTGCCCGCGTTTGGCATACCCTATGCTTTTCCTGGAGAGGCAACGCTCTTGTATTCACGATTCATATCGGGAGGCAGGAGGTCGAGGGGTCCGGGAAGCGGCGCTCATCGGCGGCACCTGACAAAGGAGGCGACCGTGTTCGAAGGGATCAGGGACAAGAAGATACTGCTCGTGGACGACGACGAGTCCATCCGGGATTCTCTCAGCATGTTCTTCCTGAGCGAGGGCATACACATCGAAACCCTCGAGACGGCCGAAGAAGGCCTCGAGGCCATCAAGCAGAAGCACTACGACATCATCATCACGGACCACCGGCTCCCTGGCATGGACGGCCTGACCTTTCTCAGACACCTCCAGAACCTGTGTCCGAACACCTTCAAGGTCCTCATCACGGCCTACGGCGGTTACGACATGCTCATCACCGCGGCCGAGCTCGGGGTGAACGAGTACATCGAAAAACCCTTCACCACGAAGCTCATCAAGAACGCCCTCTCGAAGCTCATGGAACGCAACGGCGGGCGCAAGCACTGAATGCAGGGAGATTCAAGGCCGCCCGTCCCGCCATCGCTCCGGATAACCGGTTATCGACCCGGCACCTGCTGCCCTGGACGGGATACTGCTCCATGCCGGGACCCCGCTTTCCGTGATGTGTCCGCCGGATCGGCGATCGCCCCTAGAGGATCTTTTTCCTCTGGTAGCGGAAGGTGCAGTTGTTCATGCGCAGCAGCCTGGCAGCCCTGCTCTCGTTTCCCTCCGCATACTTGAGGGCGGCCCTGATGTAGCGCCGCTCGAACTCCGTCACCGCCTGGGCGAGATCGAAGCCCTCCGGCGGGATGACCGGGTCTTCATCCAGGACGGGCGCCTTCGACCCTCCGTTCCGGCCCCCTGCCCTGACGTTCATGCCCATGTCCTCGAGTCTGAGCTCGGGGCCCTTCCCCAGGAGCACGCCCCGCTCGATGAGGTTCTTGAGCTCCCGGACATTGCCCACCCAGTGGTGTTCCTCGAGGGCCTTTCCCACGTCCTTGGGTATCCTGTCGAACTTCTTTCCGTACTTGGCGCTGTACAGCACCAGGAAGTGCTCGGCGAGGGGGAGGATGTCCTTCCTGCGCTCGTTCAAGGACGGGAGGTGCACCGACACCACGCCCAGCCTGAAGTACAGGTCTCGGCGGAACGAACCGTCCTCCATCATGGCCTCGAGGTTCTTGTTCGTGGCGGACACGACCCGGGTGCGGATGTAGCGCTTGGTCGTGGAGCCCACCCGGTAGAACTCCCCGTTTTCCAGGAAGCGCAGGAGCTTTGCCTGGGCCTGGGGGCTCAAGTCCCCCACCTCGTCGAGGAACAGGGTGCCTTCCGAGGCCTCCTCGATGAGACCCCGTTTGCCCTGGGCCTCCGCGCCGCTGAACGCACCCTTCTCATAGCCGAAGAGCTCGCTCTCGACGAGGTCCTTGGGGATGGCCGCGCAGTTGAGCGTGTGGAACGGGCCCTTGAAGTTGGGGCTCCGGTAGTGGATGGCCCGGGCCATGAGCTCCTTGCCCGTGCCGGTCTCGCCCAGGATGAGGATGGGCGCGTCCCTGCTCTGTGCGGCCCGGGTGACGACCTCCATGATCTCCCGGATCTCGTTGCTCTCCGCGATGAAGAAAGGCAGGTTCTCCTTGAGGTAGTTTTCCTGGAGCAGCCTCACTTCCTTCCTGAGGCGGATCGAATCGAGCGCGTTCTGGATGGTGACCCTGAGCGCCCCCATGACGATGGGTTTCAGGACGTAATCGTACGCGCCCAGCTTCATGGCGGAGACGACGGTCTTGACGTCCTCGAAGGCCGTGATCATGATGACGAGCATCTCCGGATACAGCTCCCTGATCCTCGAGAGGGCCTCGATGCCGTTCATGCCGGGCAGGCCGATATCCAGGAGGACCAGATCCGGGGGGGTGGACGCGATCTCGCCTAAGGCCTCCTCCGCCGAGGCAAAGGTCTTAAGCTCGAACTCCGACTTCAGGGCGAAGCTGATGCCGTCCCTGATGGACTTCTCGTCGTCGATGAGCACGAGGGAGAACCTGACCATGGGGACACCCATCAGGGACTCACCGGCAGGGTGAAGGAGAATTCGGCGCCGCCCAGCTCGCTGGGGGAGATGCTCAAGACGCCGCCGTGGTCGTTGATGATCCGCTGGCACAGGCTCAGGCCGATCCCGGTGGAGCTCACCTTGGTGGTGAAGAACGGGTCGAATATCCTCTGCGCCAGGTTCGAGGGCACCCCCGGCCCTGAATCCGCCACGGACACCACGACCGTGTTGCCGCCGTTCGGGGCCGAGGTGACCCTGATCTTCTTCCCCTGCTCCATGGCCTTCATGGACTCGGCCGCGTTGGTGACGAGGTTGAGGATCACCTGCTCGATGAGCTGGGAGTCCGCGAGGCAGGAGGGCGGATCGTCGACGAGGTTCTTGATAATCTCGATCCCGGTCTTCCTGAGCATCACCGAGGAGAGCATCAGTGCGTCCTCGATGGGCTTGTTGATGTCGATACGCTTGAGGTGTGGACCGGAAGCCTTCGAAAAGTCCATGACCCTCAGGATGATGGACACGATCTTGCCCGAGGCCTCGGTGATCCTGCCGAAGACCTCTTCGAGCTCACCCCTGTCGCCTCCTGTTTCCAGGGCCTGCTCCGCTGCATCGACATAGATGTTGATCACGGAGAGGTGGTTGCGGATCTCGTGGGCGATGCCCGCGGCCACGTGGCCCAGGGACGACATCCTGGCCTGGATGTTGAGGAGGCGCTCCATTTCCCGGGCCTTGGTCACATCCAGCATGTTGATGAGCACCGCCGGCCTTCCCCGGTGCTCGATGAGGCTCGACCTGCAGTGGAGCCACTTCATGGCCAGCTCGCCCATGGTCTCGCCCGAGAGGCGGATGAACCGGAAATCGATGCCTGCCTGCGGCGCGTGGCCGGACAGGGTCGACTGGATGAGGCCCCTGAGCTTTTCCCAGTCCTCAGGGTGTATCCTCTCATATATGGACGGGTACAGGCCTTCTTCCAGGGGACCGAAGATCCGCTGCTGTTCCGGGTTGCGGTACACGACCTGCTCGTCCTGCACGATGCATATGCCCGTGGGCGAATTTTCCACAAGATCGCGGAAGCGCTGCTCCGTCTTTTCGATCAGCTCCCAGTCACGGCAGTTGGAGCAGGCGGCATCCCTTCGGGAGGCTTGCCGGTCCTCCGGCCCGTCCGAACTTCTCAGAGGCACATCATGCAAAGTCTTTCGTGGCATCGGGTGCAACTCCTGGTGTCAGATCTCCCTGTGTTCCCTACCGCATCACACACCGGGCGTACGGGCCTCCATACCACCCGTTCCCCCGCCCGGTACACACAACTTTTCCCGCACCAGCGACCGGCATGTCCTGCATACGCCCGGAGGCCTGTCTTTATTGATAGAGGTGTACGGGTATTTTTCAATATCCTGTCGATTTTCCCGGTAAAATAATGAAGTCGAGCAAGTTCAGTACGTCCCTGATGTCGTATCATCCCTATAGTTTCTCTTCGCTTCCGAGAATCTACAATGTGATGTTTGAAAATTTATATAATATTTATCAAAATTGCAAGACCGGAAGGGGATAAGACCCGCCGCCGTTTTCCTCATGATCATCTAACATATTGACTGTATTACTTATTTAAATTTCCCATTTTCTGGCACGGCCTATGCTCAGTAAAGGGCGACATGAATATTATAGCGTATGTATGCTCGCAAATGAACAATAAAAACCTCCAGGCACACGGCCTGGGAAAGGCGGTATCAACGGCGTCAGGAGAGTTTGTGAGGAAAAAACAGGCAAGCAAAACGTACAGCAGGAGTGATTTTCCAACAAACGATGTGAGAGGTTAACTATGGAAAAAAAGAACACAGTCTCACGAAGGCGATTCCTCCAGTATGCAGGGGCGGCCGGCGCTGCGCTGGCTGGCTCTGCTTTCCCCTTCCGGAACCTGAAACCGGCATGGGCGTTCGGCGAGCATCCGCAGGAGCAGCTCCCCTACCGGGTCACCAAGAAGGTTCCTCAGGTGTGCGCCCGCGCGTGCGAATGCGACTGCGCCTACACCATCATCGTGGGCGTTGACCCAGCCACGGGCGTCGAACGCGCCATCACCATCGAGGGAAGGCCCGAAGACCCGGTCTCCAACGGCAAGTTCTGCATCAAGGCCATGGGGTTCGTTGACTCCATGTACGACCCCGACCGCCTCATGGTCTCGCTCAAGAGGACCAACAGGAAGAAGGGCATTGATGTCGACCCGGGCTGGGTCGTCATGAAGACGGACGACGCGGTCAAGGAGATCATCGACAGGCTCAAGACCTTCAAGCGCGAAAACATCGTGTTCGCGTCCCCCGGCGATCCCTACACGAACCGGCTCTGCCTGTCCCTGGGCGTCGCCCGGAGCGACCAGCGCACCGAGTGCTTCGGCACGCACTACTACATCAACTGCCTGACCACCACCAACCCGCCCAACAAGGTCTACTCGAGCTCGTATACCCCCAGCCACCACGTGTGCGGTTATGACTACGACAACGCCAAGTACCAGGTGTGGTTCGGGTTCGACTCCTTCTCCAAGTGCGGAAAGGCGGGCATGCTCAACCATTGGGCCACAGGCAAGAAGAACGGGGCGAAGATCATCATGCTCAACCCGGTCAGGACCCCCATGACGGATGCCTTTGCCAGCGAGTTCTATCCCATAAAGCCGGGCACCGACCTGGCCATGGCGCTGGCCATGATCAACGTCATCCTGAACAGCAAAAAGTACAACGCCTCCTTCATTCACCGGTACAGCGACGCCGCAGCGCTCATCGACGTGAAGAAGCAGGCGGCCTTGAAGACCGCCGACGGCAGGTTCATGTCCTGGTGCACCAAGCACAAGAAGGCAGAGCCCATCGACGAGTGCGATGCCCCGGCCCTGGAAGGCGGCCCCTACACGGTGGACGGCGTCAGCGCCAAGCCGGTCATCCAGCTTATAAAGGAAACCACGAAGCCCTATACCCCCGAGTGGGCGGCAAAGCTCACCGAGGTCCCGGCAAAGGACATCAGGAGGATCTCCCTGGAGTTCGCGGCCGCTGCCCCCAATGCGTTCATTCCGACCTACAAGCGCGACGCGGCCGGCCCCAACTACGCCAACTCCTGGAGGCTCCGCCACGCCATCAACATCCTGAACACCCTTGTGGGATCCATCGACCGCGAAGGCGGCGTGCTGCTCCTCCACGGGGTCAAGCTCCCCTGGCTCGACGAGATCGCCCCGCCCGTGGCGCCCTACCCCCCGCTGCCCGAAAAGCAGGCAGACTTCCGGGAAGAGTTCCCGGTCACGCACAACATCTACAAGAACAAGGACTTCTCGGCGCCCGGTCACTACGGCATGATCGGCTGGGGCCTCTACAAGACGGACCGTGCGAAGGCAGTGTTCTTCAGGAACCCGCACCGAGGGCTCTTCTCCATGATCCAGTCCCAGATGATCGAAACTGCCACGGAAAAGCTGGACCTCGTCGTTGACTGGAACCTGTACCTCGACGACCTGGGCTACTTCTGCGACTACGTTGTCCCGGCCCCGCACCAGTTCGAGGAAGCAAAGCTCGACCTGCGCCTCTACTTCCCGAAGTATCCCGCCTACGCAGGCGGCACACCGGTTCAGAAATCGCCCGGAGACCAGATCGGCTGGGGCACCTTCGCCATGAAGATCGGCTTGGCCATGGCCCCGAAGTACTGGACCACGGACGGCAGCGGCAACCCGGACAAGAAGATCCCCACGAATGTCGGCGATGTAGCGGTCAAGCAGGCCGGCGTTGCCGAGAACACCGCTGAGTTCATGAAGAAGGGCGGGCTCTGGGTCGACAAAAAACCGTATCCGAACTACAAGAACATTGAAGAGCTCTCCTATGGCAGGCCAAAGGGAAGGCTCCGCATGTACATCGACGAGTTCGCCGAAGTCGGTCATGCGCCGCTGCCCATCTGGGCTCCGCGCTGGCATGAGAGCACCGGGGACTTCAAGTTCTCCCTGCTCATCACCCGCACCCCCTGGTACATGCACGCAGACCCCAACTTCATCAACAATGCGGTGCTCAAGGAGATCACCATCCGCAACCACATGGACACGGTATGGATGAACCCCGAGGCAGCCGCGAAGCTGGGGCTCAAGGAAGGCGACCAGGTCGTCCTGGAGAACGATCCGAACTACATGAAGGATCTGCCCAGGCCGCAGAAGGCGACGCTGCACCTGACGAAGCGCATCGCCAGGAAGGACTGCGTACTGCTCTTCCACGGCATCGGGCATCGGGCCAAGAACCTGAAGGTGGCAGCCAACTTCGGTTACCGCGACGGCGACCTCATTCCGCAGAAGGACCCGGCCCTCGGGAAGAAGCACGATCCGACCGGCATGGGGTGGGTTGAGGATGTTTTCGTCAGCGTCAAGAAGATTTCATGAGGTGATACGACATGAAAGAATACGCCATATTACTGGATACCACGTACTGCACGGGCTGCAACTCCTGTGCTTACAGGTGCGTCCAGGAGTTCAGATATCACGACAAGGCGGCCAAGGGTCTGTTCCGGACCTTTGTCCAGGTCAATGACGACGGCCTGTACCAGAAGCGGTGCATGCACTGCCTCGAACCGGACTGCGTGGCAAACTGCCCGGTCGAAGCCCTGACCAAGTCGGCATCCGGCCAGGTGCTCTACGACGCGGCCAAGTGCATCGGCTGCAAGACCTGCGTCAAGTCCTGCAAGTTCGGCATCCCGCAGTACGACGCCGATACCAAGAAGATCGTCAAGTGCAGCATGTGCGCACACAGGGCCGGCGAGAACAAGGAGCCTGCCTGCGTGGAGATATGCCCGACAGGCGCCCTGCAGTTCGGCGAGTACCGGGAGATCCTCGCGAAGGCCAAGGCCCTGGCGGCCAAGGGCAAGCTGAAGATCTACGGCATGAATGAAAACGGCGGCACCCACCTGTTCGTCCTGGCAAAGGTCGACCCGGTCAAGTTCGGCTACCCGAAGGTAGCGGCGAAGACCATCAAGGCGGGTGTCTCCATGAACGATCTCTCCCTGCCCACGGCAATAGCCGCGATGGCCATCGGCGGGCTCAGGAAGCTCGACGAACGGAAGGCCCAGGTGGCGGCAGCCGAGGAGAAGGGTATGGAGACCAAGGAGTAGAACCCGGGAAATCGTGACGGCCGGGCAGGACGGCGAACGCCGTTCTGCCCGTTCCATCCCCTTTCCACAACCCCGAACGTCCATGCCCTTCGAAAAGGGCGTGCAGACAGAAAGAGCGGTAGACAATGACGAACGCATCAGGAGACACTCTGAACGCTGCGGCGGCACGGGCGACATTGTACTCCCTCCTGGCCCAGGCGCTGAACTACCCGGACCAGGACCTCGCGGAGAGCCTCCACCGGGGCGACTTCACGAAAGAAACCCGTGGGGCCCTCGAAGCCCTCGGCATCACAGACCTTTCAGAGTATCTGGAAGACCTCCAGAAGGAGCTCACCTCTCCGAAAACGGACCCGGGCGCCCTGCTCCTGGAGATAGAGAAGGACTACACGTGGATGTGCTTCGCATCGAAGCCCCGCCGCCTGGTCTATCTCTTCGAGTCGGTGTACAACGAGGGAAAGCTCTTCGACGAGTCGACCTTCAGGATCGCCCGCCTCTACTACGAGGCAGGGCTCAAGGTTGAAGAGGATTTCAGGCTCCCCCCCGACCACATCGCCGTCGAGCTCGAGTTCATGGCCTTCCTGTGCTTCAAGGAACTGGAGGGCATCAAGGCGGGAGACGCCAAGATCGTCGACTATTCCAGAGAGCTCCAGAACAGGACCCTGACCGAACACCTGCGCCCCTTTGCCCTGGCTGTCGCCGCCAACCTCGGCAAGCATGCAAAGACGGGCCTGTACCAGGGCACGGCAAAGGTCATGTCAACCTTCTTCGGTCAGGCATAGCCTGCGCACGGGAGGGGGAGGACCCCTCCAGAGGGCTTTATGCATGATGCGGGTGAGGAGTATGAAAATTTAAACATTTCTTGTGAATTCTTATAACATTTTTTATAATCGATGCTCATAACGCCTCCAGTGACGGCGTTAATAAGCTGATAATACGAAATATATGGTGGAGTCTTACCCTTGGCACAACCTGTGCTCAATGCATCAGGGGGGGCAGCAGTATTCGCCTTCCCTGACGCACGTGAACGTGGAAAGTGCCCTTTCCAGTGAGAACCGGGTTGGGAACGGTCCTTGTCTCGGGAGGGAGAAATCCTTGAGGAGGAGTCCATCATGAAAGAAAAGAAAGAGGACAATACCAGGAAAAAGGGTGGATTGACCCGGAGGCAGCTGCTCAAGAGCACCGTTACGGCGGGCATCTTGGCATCCACGGGGGCCATGGCACTGAACCTCACTGCGTCCGATGCGAATGCCGCGGACAAGAAGGTCCTGCCGAAGAAGTGGGACGAGACCATCGACACGGTGGTCATCGGTTCCGGTTTCGCAGGTCTGGCTGCTGCAGCGGAAGCGGCAAAGGGAGGGGCGAAGGTCGTCATCCTCGAGAAGATGCCGGTCTACGGCGGCAATTCGGTGATCAACGGCGGCGAGTACAACTCCTGGGACGACAAGTTCCACCTCCGCGAGATGCTCAAGCTGGGCGACGACAGCATTGACCTGCACCACACGGACACCATCAAGGGCGGCGATTTCTACGGCAACCCCGAGCTGGTGAAGATCATGGTGGAAGGGGCAACGCCTGCGCTGAACTGGATGATCGATGAAGGCGGCACCAAGCTGCGCGAGATCATGAACCGCACGGGCGGGCATTCGGCATACCGGACGCACACCTGCGTGGAGGGCGTGGGGCGCGGCTACACCGAGGCCCTCAGGAAGATAGCGGAAAAGCGGGGTGCGACCCTGCGCCTGCGCACCGAGGTCACCTGGATCTGGCGGGCCGACACCAGCGGCCCGGTCCTTGGCCTCGAGGTGAAAGAGGAAGGGGTCAAGAAGAACATCAGGATCAAGCGCGCCCTGATCCTGGCATCCGGCGGCTTCAGCCGCGACATCAAGATGCGCCAGGACTTCAACCCGAGCATCGTGCCCGATTTCAACTGCACCAACCACATGGGGGCCACCGGTGAGATGCTCCGCTTCGCCCAGGCCATCGGCGCAGATTCCCTGCACCTTGCCTTCATCCAGCTCTATCCGTACGCCGAACCGGTGAAGGGCACGCTCGATGCTCCGGCCGTGTATCCCTTCCGGGGACCGGGCTACGGCATCGTATATGTGGACAAGAACGGAAAGCGCTTCGTGAACGAGCTCGAGCGCCGCGACGTGGTGTCCCGCGCTGAGATCGCCACTGGCATGAAGCCCACCTACTCGATCTTCCACGAAAAGATGATCCCCAAGATGGGCACCAAGGAGGAGGTTGAGAAGGGCATGGCGCGCGGCCGCTTCGTGCAGGCAAACACCCTGGCCGAGCTGGCCGGCAAGATCGGCATCCCTGCCGCAGCGCTCGAGGACACGATCAAGAAGCACAACCAGTATCTCAAGGACAAGAAGGACCCCGAGTTCAACAAGCCCATCACCGACGTGATGATGCCCATGGAGGAAGGCCCCTATTACGCCATCGCACAGTGGCCTGCGGTCCACCACACCATGGGCGGTTTGCGGATCAATAAATCGGCCCAGGTCATCGACATCTGGGGCGCCCCCATCCCCCGTCTCTATGCAGCAGGCGAGGTGACCGGCGGCATCCATGGTACGAACCGCCTGGGCGGCAACGCGATCCCGGACGCTGTGGTCTTCGGACGCATAGCCGGGACAAACGCGGCGAAAGAGAAGGCCTGACGGAATGCGTATGAGGGCGGCGGCGACTGAGCCGCCGCCCTGCTCTCCCCTGATACGCTCATGAACGGTCTTTCTCACGCACTCGGCGGCCGGACGCGGGGCAGGAACAGGGGAGTCTGAACTTACAACGCCCGGAGGTGGCACCGTGAATACGCATCGGTACTCTCAGTCAGGTATTTTCGCGAAGCTCATCACCCTTGCCCTGATCACCAGCCTGGGCGCTCTGCTCCTCTGTACGACCGCCTGGGCGGCTCCTTCCGACCCGAAGCGCCTGTCGAACGCACAGCCCGGGGACTGTCTGGCCTGCCATGCGGGCGGCAAGAAAGTCCTGCCGGACAAGCACCTTTCCACCAAGGGCATGTCGTTCAAGGACTGCATGCCCTGCCACGAAAAGGACGAGGTCTCCCTGAGGTCGAAGCTGCCGTCGAGCCACGTGCACACGCTCTCCGGCATTTCCTGCCAGGCGTGTCACGGCAAGAAGACCCCGTTCGCCAAGATGAAGTACAAGGACTGCCTCACCTGCCACAGCACGGAAACCCTGGCAAAGGCGCCTGCACGGGGCCATTTCCTGCCGAACCCGCACAACTCGCATTACGGCACCGACGTGGATTGCTCGCTGTGCCATTTCCAGCACAAGAAATCCGAGAACATGTGCACCCAGTGTCACGACTTCAAGAACGTGACGCCTTCTCCCCTTGAACCTTTGAAGTTCCTGACAAAGCCCGTCGGAGAGAAGGTGGAGGCACCGGCGAAGCCTGCTGAAGCCAAGGCACCCGCGGCTTCTCCCACGGCTTCCGAAGCAAAGGCACCAGCGGCTTCCGGCAAAGCTCAGCAGGCAAAGTCACCGGCCCCGAACTGCACGACGTGCCACAACGCACCCGAGTTCAAGAAGATCTTTTCGGCCACCAAGCACGGGGGGTTTGACTGCACGGTCTGCCACAAGGGCGTCAGCGACATCCCCAAGCACATGCAGGGGGCTGAACCGGTGGACACGAGCTCCTGCCTCACCTGTCACAAGACCATCGGGCAGCAGGGGTTCCACGCCACGGTGAAAAAGTTCTCCTGCGCCCAGTGCCACCCCGGAGTACACCCAAAGGAGGCGCCGGCAGCGAAGGTCGTGAAGGCAAAGGCGCCGGCACCGGCGGCGGCGCCTTCCATGGGAGACTGCACCTCGTGCCATTCCGGGCCCAAGTATGAGCAGCATTTCGCCGGCACAGGCCACGGGAAGCTGAGCTGCACCACCTGCCACAGCGGCATCACCGACCTTGCCCAGCACATGAAGAAGGGGCAGAAACCAGGGCTCATCTCCTGCGGCGTCTGCCACAAGGACATCGAGAAGAAGCACGAGAAGAGCGCCCATACTGTTGCGGCGAAGCTCTCGTGCCTGCAGTGCCACACGGGTATCCACCCTGAAGAGCCCGTGAAGGCCGAGAAGGACAAGGCATCCGGGATCGCTGCTTGCGTGAAGTGTCACAACGACAAGGAAAAGTATGTGGACAGGGGACACGCGGCCAAGGTCCTGGCAGGGAACAAGGATTCCGCATCGTGCAGCGACTGCCACGGGGTCCACGACACGCCGGTCTTTGCGAAGACCGCCAAGGGTACGGCCGACAAGCGCGAGCACTATACCGGCTTGTGCATCACCTGCCACAAGGAAGGCGGGGTGGCCGGGTCGTACGGCGCGTTCCCGAGGGCGGTCACGGCCTACGGCGAAACCTACCACGGCAAGGCAAAGAGCCTTGGCTACCTCGACGAGGTCGCCGGGTGCGCGGACTGCCACCTCGCCCACAACATCCTGCCCCCTGACAACCCCGCCTCCGCGCTCAATCAGAAGAACCTGGTCGATACGTGCGGCAAATGCCACAAAGGCTTCCATCCCCGGTTCGCGTCGTACGTGGCCCACCCCGACCCGGACGACCCGAAAGGGTTCCTCTCCCTGTACCTGACCAAGAAGTTCATGATCGCGCTCCTGGCAGGGGTATTCCTCTTCTTCTGGGCCCACTCGCTGTTGTGGTGGCGCAAGGCCTATGCGGAGAAGAGCTGCCTGATCAGGGGCGGCGGGGTTCCGGAGCACGAGCTCCCCGAAGACAAGGGCAGGCAGTACGTGAGACGCTTCGGTCTCCGCGAGCGGATCATGCACGTGGTGCTCATCCTGTCGTTCTTCGGCGTGGTGATCTCGGGCTTCCCCATCAAGTACACCGGCGCAAGCTGGGCGAAACCGCTCGTAGCGCTCATGGGAGGCCCGGCGGGGGCTGCCCTCGTCCACCGCGTCAGCGCGGGGGTCATGTGCCTGCTGTTCCTGTACACCTGCTGGCTGTCGCTCAAATTCCTCTTCCCGGGCTTCAAGTTCAAGGGCTGGGTGGGCAGGCTCTTCGGGCCCGACTCCCTGTTCCCGAGACTCAAGGATTTCGAGGACTGCTTTGGCATGTTCAAATGGTTCTTCAATGCGGGCGAGAAGCCGAAGTTCGACCGGTGGACCTACTGGGAGAAGTTCGACTTCATGGCGGTGTTCTGGGGCATGTTCGTCATCGGGCTTTCGGGCATCGTCATGTGGCTGCCCGAGCTCGCCTCGTTCTTCATGCCCGGGTGGATGATCAACATCGTGCACCTGGCCCACTCCGAGGAGGCCTTCCTGGCCGCGGTGTTCATCTTCACCATCCACTTCTTCAACAACCACCTCGTGCCGGACAAGTTCCCGCTGGAGCGTAACGTGTTCACGGGCAGCTACACCCTGGAGGCCCTCAAACAAGAGCGGCCGCTGGAGTACGAGCGCATCGTCAGCGAGAACCGGCTCGAGGAGATCAGGACCGAAGGCCCGTCCACCGGCACCCAGCTCTTCGCCGGCGTGTTCGGCTTAGCCAGCGTCATCGTGGGCCTGGCGCTCACAGTCTTGATCTTCTGGGCGGTATTCTCTTCCTGATGGTCTGAAGCGATCATCTTCAGATCCGCGTCTGCCAATCGAGGGGGCCTGGTTTCAGGCCCCCTTCTTTCACGCTTAAGGTTCTCCCCTCTTCATCGGGGTCGGGGTCGGGGTCGATCCGGGCCTGAAAAGGAGAAAGATTAATTTTTTATTTCGGACCATTTTAGGAAGAACGGGAAAAAGGGAAAAATAATACTGTCCCCTTATCGGACGATTTTCCTTTCGACCCCGATACCGATACCGACCCCGACCCCGAACTTATAAGGGTGCGGGGGTCGGGCACGGTACCCCCGGTTTGCCCATCCGCGCCGGATGCTTACATGATAGTTGTATCGGGTGAAAAGGAGGTGGAACGTCATGCGGAAGGTATCCATTTCGGCCTTCATGCTCTTCCTGTTCATGATCTTCCCTGCCTGGCAGGCCCCTGCGCAGGGCCCGTCGACAGACCTGGGCAGCTCCTATGTGAAGATCGTCGATCAGGTGCTCCCCTCGGTGGTCAACATCTCTTCCACGCGGAAGGTGGATATCGAAGGCTCGCCGATGTTTTCCGACCCCTTCTTCAGGGATTTCTTCGGGAACGGCGTACCCCGGGAGCGCGTGCAGCAGGCCCTGGGGTCAGGGGTCATCATCTCCCCGGACGGGATCATCGTCACGAACAACCACGTGGTGGGGGATGCCGACCAGGTGAAGGTGAGCCTCTCGGACGGAAGGACGTTCACCGCGAAGCTCATAGGCCAGGATCCCCTGAGCGACATCGCGGTCATCAGGATCGATGCCCGTGGCCTTCCCGCCATCAGGATCGGCGACTCCTCGAAGCTGCGCACCGGGATGCTCGTCCTTGCCGTGGGGAGCTCCTTCGGCCTCGAGGGCACGGTCACCCACGGCATCGTCAGCTCGGTGGGACGCACCGGCCTGGGCATCACGGACTACGATAACTTCATCCAGACCGACGCCCCCATCAATCCCGGCAACTCGGGCGGCGCCCTGGTAAACATGAACGGAGAGCTCATCGGCATCAGCACGGCCATTGCCACCGGGGGCGGAGGCAGCGTGGGCGTGGGGTTCGCCATCCCGGTCAACCAGGTCATGAGCATCGTCCGGAGCATCCAGAAGACCGGCAGAGTCGTGCGGGGCTGGCTCGGCGTTACGGTCGAGGAGGTCACCCAGGAGATGCTCAAGGAGCTCGGGATGAAAACCGCCCAGGGCGCCCTTGTCGTTGAAGCCGCTCCGGGATCGCCTGCCGCACGAGCGGGGATCAGACAGGGTGATGTCATAACCTCGGTGTCTGGAAGGGAGGTGAAGGATGCGTCTGCCCTGAAAATGCTCATCTCCCAGGTCAGACCCGGGACAACGGTCCCGGTGGGCATTGTCAGAGAGGGGAAGGCCATGCGCGTGAACGTGACCGTAGGCGACCTGTCGAAGGCCCAGGCCGATGAGGACAAGCAGGTCGTGAAGGACAACCCCTTCCTGGCCGGGGCCTCGGTCTCGCCCATATCCGCGGCCCTGAGGCAGAAGCTCGAGATCCCTCAGGAGATCAGCGGCGTGGTGGTCACGGGGGTGATGAGCAACTCCCCTGCCGCGAAAACAGGCCTCAGACCTGGCGACGTCATCATGGAGATCAACGGCGCGAAGATCTCGGGGCTGTCGGATTTCCAGCAGGTGGTCAGGGAGTTCAAGGGGAGGAAGATCAGCATGAGCATCTACCGGGAAGGCCTGGTCCTGAACATCAACCTCTCACGGTAGGACCCGGGATTCTGCACCAGGGCAAAGGCACGCGCACCTGGCGGACAACCCGCCGGCAGCGACCTGCCGGGGCAGGCCGGCACCATGCTGGGGCATGACCAGACGGAGCAGGAGCTGCAGGGAGTCAAAACCGGGCCGGCGAAGCGCCCTATGCGCTGCGCCGGCCCTCCCCATCACTTAACGGAGGTAAAGTGAATGGCCTTCTGCTGTTTACAAGAAACCACTCGATGCCATTGAAATGTTCCGGCTCAGCGAATCACGTGCTGCGTGCGGGCATACGTATCATGGAAGGATGCCCAAGCGTCTTGAAGGGCCGGGCAGCCCTCTGGCTGCCCGGCTTGTTGACTGGATGGTGAAACTGCTTATTCGAAGCTCAGGAAGCCGTTCGGGTGGAACTTCTTGCCCGTGGCTTTCTCGGAGATTCCCGTGTAGTCGAGGTACGGGGTGATGCCGCCCATGAAGAAGGGCCAGCCTGCACCCATGATCATGCCGGTGTCCACGTCCTTGGGGCTCGCCACCACGCCCTCGTCGAGGATGTGGCGGATCTCCACGGCGACTCTGGACAGGACAACTTCCCTGATCTCGTCATCCGTGAACTTCTTGTTGCCCTGCGGCCAGCCTGCCTTGATCTCGGGGTCGATGTCCACGCCCTTGTCGGTGAACACGAGCAGCTGCTTCTTTCCCTTTGCAACCAGGTTCTTGAGGCCTTCGCTGACCGGGAACCTGTCGGGGAAGTACTTGTTGAGGGTTTCCTGCACGTGGAGGGCGATGGCGGGGCCCACCAGGCCTGCCAGGGTGAACGGAGACATGGGGTAGCCGAGGTCGTGAACCGCGTTGTCCACCTGCATGAAGTCGGCGCCCTCGTCGATGCACTTGAAGATGCCGTCGTTCCATGCGAGCAGGATCCTGTTGACCAGGAAGGCCGGCGCGTTCTTCACGAGAACCGGGGTCTTCTTGATCTTCTTGGCGATGTCGAACACCGTTGCCAGGGCCACGTCGCTGGTTGCGTCGGTCTTGATGATCTCGACGAGCGGCAGCATGGCGATGGGGTTGAAGAAGTGCAGACCCACCACGCGGCCCGGGTTCTTGAGGTTCTTGCCCATCTCGGCCACGTCGAGCGACGAGGTGTTGGTGAGGAAGAGGCACTCGGGCTTGCAGACCGCCTCGAGCTCGCCGAAGATCTTCTGCTTGATGCCCATCTCTTCGAACACGCCTTCGATGATGAAGTCGCAGTCTTCGAACCCGTCATAGGTCACGGTGCCCTTGATGAGGTCTTCGCCGTACCACTTGGCGTCCGCAACGGACATCTTGCCCTTCTTGGCGTCCTTCATGAGCTGGTCGCGGCAGTAGGCCAGACCCTTGTCAACGAACTCCTGCTTGATGTCCTTCATGAGGACCGGGACCTGGAAGCGGCGCGCGAAGATGAGCGCCATCTGCGATGCCATGAGGCCTGCACCGATAACGCCGATCTTGTTGATCTTGTTGCCCTTGACTTCCTTCGGCGGACGGCCGGGGAGCTTCTTGGCGCGGCGCTGGGTGAGGTCGAAGGAGTAGAGGCCGCACTTGAACTGGTTGGACTGGATCGCATCGGCGAGGGCCTCGGTCTCTCTCTTGAAGCCCTCGTCCCAGGACCAGTCCGCTGCGCCCCTTATGAGGTCGAGCGCGACATAGGGGGCCTTGGCGCCGGAGTGCACGCGGCCCATGATCTGGAACTTGGTGTTGTTGTAGAGCTCGTCGCTCATCTTCGGGTCGACCTTCTTGCGCTCGACCTTGATCTCGCCGGCGATGATGCCCTCGAGGATGTTCAGGGATGCGCCCTGGAAGTCGCCGGGTTGGAGCAGGAAGTCGGCAAGGCCCATCTCATAGGCCTTGATGGAGTTGATCATCTTGTTCTGGTTGAGCGGGTTCATGATGATGAGCTCGATGGCTGCCTGGGGGCCGGCCAGCTTGGTCACGAGCTGGGTGCCGCCCCAACCGGGGATCAGACCCAGGAAGCACTCGGGAAGCGCATAGTGGTCGCAGCCGCCCGGGCTCTTGGAGATGGTGCGATACTTGTGGTAGAGGCCCACTTCGCAGCCGCCGCCCATGGTAGCGCCGTTGATGGCCGCCAGGGTGGGGATCTTCATGTCCATGATGCGCTTGAAGACCCTGTGGCCCACTTCGCCGATCTGGAGAAGCTCTTCCCGGGAAGCGTTCGGGTCGGCGCTCATGATGTCAGCGCCCACGTTGAAGATGAAGGGTTTGCCGGTGAGCATCCAGCCTTTGACATCGGGGTCTTTCTCCACGGTATCGATGGCCTTGTCCAAGGACTCGAGGGCCTCGGTGCCCCAGGTGTTGGGGATGTTGTAGAACTGGCCGTTGTCCATTGTGACGATGGCGATCTTGCCTGCCTTCTTCGAGTTGTAATAGTTGAGTTTACATTCGGTTATGTATTTTGCCATGGCGCCAACCTCCTAAAATTTCCCTATAGCGTTTTCCCAAAGGATCGAACCGCCCATGCCGAGGCCCACGCACATGGTGGTGAGACCGTACTTGGCCTTGGGGTTGAGCTCGAAATCCTGGGCGAGCTGCATGCTCAGGCGCACGCCGGAGCTGGCCAGCGGATGGCCCATGGCGATGGTGCCGCCGTACGGGTTGAGCCTGGGATCTTCGGGGAGCTTCATGCCGAAGTGCTTCATGAATCCGACCGCCTGTACCGCGAATGCCTCGTTGAGCTCGATGTAGTCGAGGTCTTCGAACTTCATGTTGAACCTCTTCAGCACCTTCTCGGTGGAAGGGACCGGGCCCCAGCCCATGACGGTGGGGTCAACGCCGATGAAGGAGGCGCCGATGAACCTCATCTTGGGCTTGATGCCGAGCTCTTTGCACTTCTCGCCGGACATGAGGAGCGACACGCAGGCGCCGTCGTTCAGACCGGATGCGTTGGCCGGGGTCACGTGGCCTTCTGCCTTGAACGGGAACCTCCTGAGGTTCTTGATGCTCTCCAGCGTGGTGCCGCGCTTGGCCTGCTCGTCAAAGTTGGCGACCTTCCATCCCTGGGGGGTGAAAACGGTCATGTCAACACAATGCTTGTCGTAGTACCCGGCGTCCAGGGCCTTGAAGTACCGCTGGAGGACGTGGTAGGCGTACTCGTCGCACTCTTCCTTGGTGACCGGCGCCTCGCCGTGCTCGGGCATCCAGTCGTGCAGCTTCTCTGCGGTGTTGCCCATGTTGAAGTACTTGGGCTCGACCATCTTCTCGGTGACGATCCGGGGGTTGGGGTCCGCACCTGCTCCCATGGGATGATGGGCCATGTGCTCCATGCCGCCGGCGATGATGATGTCCGCGCTGTTGCCCTGAATGAAGGACGCGCCGATGGCCTGGCAAGTCATGCCGCCTGCGCACATCCGGTCAACGGAGAACCCTGCGACCGTCTCCGGCAGACCGGAGGTGAATACCACGGCCCTGCCCACTGTGGTGCCCTGGTCGCCCACCTGGGTCGTTGCACCGATGATGCAGTCATCGACCTCGCCCCAGGGAACCTTGGGGTTCCTCTTCTGGAGCTCATAGAGGACCTTCGTCATCATGTCGTCAGCGCGGGTGGTCCAATAGTGACCATCCGGCCGAGACTTCCCAAACCATGTACGACAGCCGTCAACAAAATAGGCATCTCTTAAATCCATACAGCCTCCTTAGGTATTCTTACCTGTTGTTTGTCCTTTTATGTGACCTGATCCCTTATGGATTGATGCGCATTGTCAGATTCGAGCCCTTTTATGTATGGTTGGTTACAGATTAACTTTAATCCCAAGAGAGGGGTTTGTCAATAAACTACTGAATGATTATTCATTTTTAATTGACGAAACACAGCTTGTCGCAGTTGAATTTCCGAAGGGTTACGGATATCTCCGAGGCTGGGCGTTATTAACTTAAAGTTTTTATTTAAGCTTTCTGTCGCCCCTGCCCTCTTCACAAACATCTTGTGCCATTCAGGGACAGGGGGATGTCCCGACATAGTGCAGGTTGATTGGAAGATTACCAGATGTGCCGATTCATCCTGCCGCCGGTGTCCCGGATCTTCCGTGACCGGTGAAATAATCCGGAATCGCGCAGAGGACAGGAGGATGAAGAAAGGTCTTTCATGAGCCCTCACTCTACGCTCCAGGACGCCGGATCTGCATGTGTCGAAATAAACCCTCCAGCATCCGGGTTCAGCCGACGTCATGGTCGTTGCTGCCGAATCTTGGCCTTCAACCTGTGCGGTACTTCATAATCGTCCAGGTGGTAATCGGTTCCCGGCAGCATGTCACCTACACATGCCTTGCACAGCGTGTAGACGCGCCCATTGATCCTTCTTTTGTGAAAATTCGGCGGCAGGCTCCGGCCTTCTTTGTCAGGATCCCATTCTACGGTTTCATTGCAGCCAAAACATGTTGGCATCTTTACCTCCCCCACTGAGTCTTTTCTCTGATGAGTGTCTCCTTATTACATATTCTGAGGATTATCCACTTATTTATATATTTTTATTGGGGAATATCAGTCAAGCGTTCCAGGAACTGCTCCTCATTGTTCAAGCAGCCCGTATCCTTCAGGTCGGAAATGAACACCTCCCCCAGGTTGGAAATGAACACCTCCCCCGGGGTGAATGTCATCGAAGCCAACGTATTGGATCACCACCCGAAGTTTGAGAGGTGGCTGGAGAGGAGATGCCTCAGACGATAAAAAGGCCTGCCGGTTGACAGCCGGCAGGCCTTTTCTTGAGCGAAAACGAAAGTCAAGTGAAGCCAGCGCAGGGACTTGAACCCTGGACCTGCTGATTACGAATCAGCTGCTCTACCACTGAGCTACGCTGGCAACGCACAACTTTTTTACATAGAGAGCGGGCATTGTCAATGGGATAGGAGGATTTTCATGGAATGAATCCCAGGGACCCTGCACGCAGCCCGTTGACCCTGTGAATCTACAGGATCTGCCGCATGAACTGCTGGGCGCGCTCGTTGGTCGGGGCCTTGAAGAAATGCTCCGGCGAGCCTTCCTCGAGGATCCGTCCGAAGTCCATGAAGATGACCCGGTCAGCCACCTCGCGGGCGAAGCCCATCTCGTGGGTCACCACGATCATGGTCATGCCTTCCCTGGCGAGCTTCACCATGACGTCGAGCACCTCGCCGATCATTTCGGGGTCCAGAGCCGAGGTGGGCTCGTCGAAAAGCATGAGCTTGGGCTGCATGGCCAGTGCCCGGGCGATGGCGACGCGCTGCTGCTGGCCGCCGGAGAGTTTCGTGGGGTAGACATGCGCCTTGTCCGTGATCCCCACCTTTGCCAGGAGGTCCATGGCGACCTGCTCGGCCTCCTTTTTCGGCCGCTTGCGCACCACCACCTGCGCGAGGGTGAGGTTCTCGAGCACGGTCTTGTGGGGGAATACGTTGAACTGCTGGAAGACCATGCCCACCTCTTCGCGCACCTTGTTGATGTTCGTCTTGGGGTCGTTGATCTCCAAGCCGTCCACGATGATGGACCCTGAGTTGATCTCCTCGAGCTTGTTCACCGAGCGCAGCAGCGTGCTCTTCCCTGACCCGGACGGGCCGATGATGACCACCTTCTCGCCCTCGTACACGTCCAGCGAGACGTCGTCGAGGGCTTTCAGCATGCCGAAATACTTCGACACGTTCTTCATCTCTACCATCTTCCGCCTGAGGTCATTCTGCACGGATCTTTTCCTCCATGATGCTGATGAGCTTCGACAGGAACAGGGTGATGATGAGGTACACCAGGGCGATCACCGTGTAGGCCTCGAAGTAGTTGAAGCTCTCGGAAGCATACTCCCTGCCCCTCCTCAGAAGGTCGGCCACCGCGAGGATCGAGACGAGGGAAGAGTCCTTGAGCAGCGCCACGAACTCGTTCCCCACGGGCGGCAGGATTGTCTTGACCGCCTGGGGCAGGATGACGTGGTACATGGACTGCGTAGGCGTCATGCCCAGGGAGCGGGCCGCCTCGGCCTGCCCCTTGGGGATGGACTGGATGCCGGCCCGGAAGATCTCGCCCATGTACGCCCCGTAGCACACGGCCATGGCGATGACCGCGCTGGCCATGTCAGGCACGTGGACGAACTTCGAGAGGGCGTAATAGATGTAGAACAGCTGGACCAAAAGCGGTATGCCCCTGATGACCTCGACGTACAGCGAGGCGGTGCCGTTGATGAGCTTGTTCTTCGAGATCCTGCCCAGGCCTGTGAACAGGCCGATCACCAGGGCGAACAGGATGGAAAGCACCGTCACCTTGAAGGTGACGAAGATGCCGTCCGGGAGAAACTTGAGTATTTCTACGTACGGATCAGGCTTGAAGACCGCCAGATAGACGATGCAGGCGATGGCGCCGAAAAACGCCACCCTCCAGGCCGTGAACAGACCCACGTCCTCCTTGGAGGGTATTGCGGCACCATCGCCAACATCGATGGAGACCTTCTTCGGTCCCTCCTGCTGATCCTTTTTCTGCTTCTTTATCTCAGCCACTTCTGCTCGAACTGCTTGTCAAGGCCCTTTGCCTTAACCGCTTTGATGCCCTTGTTGAGAAGGTCCACGAGCTCCTTGTTGCCCTTCTTCACCACGATGCCGTAGTTCTCCTTGGTGAACGGTTCGCCCACGATCTTGAACCTGGCCTTGTAGTCCTTGTTCTGGAGCGCGAAGTTCGCTGCGGTGGGGTTGTCGCACACGACGCCCTCGATCCTGCCTGCCGCCATGTCCGCGAATGCCAGGCCCACTTCATCGTAGGTCTTCAGCTCCACGCCTTCCACCTTCTTGACCTCGAAGGCGCCTGTGGTGCCGATCTGCGCGCCGACCTTCTTTCCTTTCATGTCGGCGAGGCCCTTTGCCTTCAGCGCCTTGGGGACCACGAGGATCTGGCCCACGGCGGTGTACGGATCGGAGAAGTCATACTCTTTCTGGCGCTCGGGGGTAATGGTGACGGAGGAGATGATCGCATCGTATTTGCCTGCAGCGACACCTGCGAAGATCCCGTCCCAGGCCGTGTTCTTGTACACCACCTTGAAGCCGGCCTCCTTTGCCACCGCGTTCATGTAGTCGATGTCGAAGCCGACGATGTTCTTCTTCGCATCCACCATCTCCATGGGGGGCCAGGTGGCATCGGTGGCGACCGTGACGGTCTTTATGGCGGCCTTCTTTTCCGCTGCACATGCCTGCCCGGAGAAGCAGGTGCCAACGAAAAGCCCGACGGCAAGCATCAACGCGTATACTGAAACAGATCTTTTCATAAGATTTCCTCCCCTTTCTTTTTGGAAAAACCGGCTTGTAACTGACTGTGACTGACTAGCACAAATTCCCGGCCCCGTCTATACGAGAGAACTGAACCTCATACATTCTCCTTTCATTGTTGAGCTATTATATTATTGCCATAGGAATGCCGCCCTTGCCTGGCATCCTGCCGGGACGGGAAAACATGCCGGATCCCCTGAAGAGCGAGGCTTGATCAGGATTTGCCGGCCCAAGTATTCGCTTGACAACTTCTCAATGAGGGCTTACGGTGGTTCCCAATTGATATTAATAAGTTATCAACAAATATTCAGGTACATTACATGGCAAAAGGCTCTGACAGGAGAAAAGAAGAAACACGGGAAAAGATCATCATCGCCGCGTGCGACCTCTTCGCCAGGTACGGATACCACAACACCCAGGTGATGGACATCGTCAAGGCGGTGGGCATGTCGGCCGGCACCTTCTACAACCACTTCAAGGACAAGCGGGACCTTTTCGAGCAGCTCACCCTCGAGAGCCTCGAGAGCCTCAGGATCCACATCAAGAAGATGCGCGAGCCCCTGGACATCTGGAGCCCGCTCGAGCGCACCAAGATGCTCAACGAGATGTTCGGGGCCATCTTCGACTACATCGATTCGAACCCCCAGCAGATCCTCACCCTCCTGAGGGGAGGCTTCGGCGTGGACGAGGAGCTCGACTTCAGCGTCTGGAACTACTTCACCGGCTTTGCCGAAGACGCGGGCGAGGACGTGCAGAGGTGGATGTCGGAAGGCGTCATCGAAGGGATCGATCCCATGCTCTTCGGCCATGCCTGCGTGGGCATGAGCCTCCAGCTCTTCCACTCCTATCTCGTGGAAAAGCGGTTCACCCGCGAAGAGATCATCAGCAACCTCATCAGGATGATCCTCGCCATGTTCGAGTCCTATCTCACGGAAGAAGGCCGCAGGGCCGTCGAGGTCCAGCAGACGGGACGGTAAGGACGAGTTCAAGGCGCGCCTCCCCTGCATCTCGCACTCCTTCCTTCTTTAACGCTGTAATATCTTAAGCTTCATCTGTGTTCATATAATTTTATCTAAAACTTTCTGAGAGAGCTTGACCTGGGATGAGGTCTCATTATTCTTGGTAATGAGTTTTCATTACCTTCATTGTGCTTGTTGGTTTCGGTTTTCCGGAACAGGCGTTGCACATACTGAGATTTCTTCCACCCGGAGCATCCATGACAGTAGGACAGCCGCACCCGCTTCGCAGGCCTGTTCCCCGCGTGCGTCACCTCGGATCGAGGGCGCGGCCCCTGCCGGCCGTCACCTCCTTCCGGACGGGATGATCGTGATGATCACGAAGGGAGGTTGGGCATGAATCTGGATGAACTCTTTCTTGCACCCGGAAGGCCAGGGGGTGATGACGAGGGAAATGTCGTCGCCCTCGTGCGGCAGTTTACGGAAAAGGAAATCCTCGGGAAGCGCCTCGATTATCTCAACGACTACCCCCGCCTGTTCCAGGACAGGCTGCAGAAGCTCGCCCACGACATCGGGCTGCAGAGGCTTGCCATGACCGAGGAAGATGGCGGGTTCGGCTGGTGCTTACCCGAACATGCGGGCGGCGTCCTCGAGGTGCTCACCGAGGTCGGCAGGGCCGACGCATCGGCAGGGGTGCTCTTTTCCATGAACTATGCCCTGCCCTTCTCCGCCACCCTGGACAGGGACCAGGCTGCCCCCTTTCTCTCGGACAGGCTCGCCCTCACGTCGGTCATACTTCCCGGTCCAGGCTTTGCCGGGGAGATCAGCCCGCTCTTCCACGGGAGATCGGTCCTGGCTCGGGTCAGGCGGACCGATGCCGGTGCCGTTCTGAACGGCCGTACCATGAGGCCCCTGGCCGGGGGTTTCATGGCTGACCAATACGCGGCCGTGTGCACCGATGACGACGGCCGCACCTGCCTTGCCCTCGTGCCTGGCAGCGCCAAGGGCATCGTCAAGGGCCCGGCCCTGCTCACCACAGGGCTCAATGCGTGCACGAACTGCGACATCACGTTCGAGAACGTCCAGATCCATGCCGGGAACGTGTTCTCCACCCCCGGGATTGCGGAGGCTCTCTCTTCGTGGCTCAGCCTCTTCCTGGGCGGCGTGAGCCTGGGTGCAGGGCTCAACCTCTTCGAGATCCTGAGCACCTGGTGCGAGACGAGGGTCATCAAGGGCTCCGGCCTGCTCAAGGAAAACCCCCTGTGCGCGGCTGTCCTTGCGGATGTCGCCGAAGAGCTCGCCGTCACGAAGCTCCTGCTCGGCAACCTCGCCGACATCCTCTCTTCTGCGGGAGGGCGGCAGGACACGGCGCGCATGTTCGCCTATGCAGGGATGATCGGCGCCAGGGTCCAGCAGTCTGTCATGAAGGCCATCAACAGGGGGCTCGAGCTCATGGGCTCGGCGGGATACGCCAAGGAATGGCATGCGGAAAAGCACTGGCGCGACGTCAAGACCATCCAGTCGCTCCTCTGCGGCATGGGGGCCGAGGCGCCGACCAAGATGGATACGGCCAGGTTCTTCTTCGCGTGCAGTCAGATCTGATGAGGAGGGATGCCATGGAACTGTTTGATGATTTCTCCCGGCCGCTGGAATACATATCCCCTCTGGACAAGCATTTCAGACACGTACTGAGAAAGACCCTCGAGCGCGAGGTCATATCGGTGAGGCGACGGTTCGACGAGGACTGGAAGGACCACCACCTCATCGAGCCGGCTTTCGACAGGCTCATGGGCGAGCTCGGTCTCCAGAAGGCCCTCTTCCCCCAGGAGTATGGCGGGTGGGGGCTGGCACGGTCCGACTACTTCTTCCGCATAGGCTACATGCTCTGCGAGGAAATGGGCAGGGCCGATACGGGCATGGCCGTGGCGCTCGCGGTGACCTTCTGGCCCCTGCTGGTGATCCTCCTTGAGCCCTATGAGAACGAGCGGCTCATCAGGGAGTTCGCCCCCATGTTCTGCAACACCAGGAAGGCGGTGTTCGCGGCCAATGCCATGACCGAGCCCCAGGGCGGCTCAGACATCGAAAACATGGGCCTGCTCAAGGGCAGGACCATCCAGACCACGGCCCGGCTCGACGGCGATGAGTGGGTCATCAACGGCCACAAGCTCTGGCCCACGAACTCGGGGGGCGTGTCGAAGCTCTTCGGGGTGCCGTGCACCACGAAACCCGGGTCCACCGATACCCTTGACTTCGCCTTCATCTATGTGCCCGCCCACCTCAAGGGCGTGACCCAGGGCAACCCCTATGAGAAGGCAGGCATGGCCGCCGACAAGAACGGCGACATCTGGTTCGACGAGGTCAGGGTGCCGAGTTGGTACCGGGCGCACGGCCCGGGCAGGGATGCGGAGGCCTTTTATCAGCTTATCTCCATAGGACAGGTCATGAGCGTGGCCTTCATGACCGGCGCCATGCTCAACCTCTACGAGCGCCTCTTTGAGTTCGTCTCCACCAGGACCTACGGCAACAGGCCGCTCAAGGAGAACGACGCGGTAGCCGGCATCATCGGCCGCATCGCGGGCGACATCGACATCTGCAGGATCCTCGGCCACGAGGCGGCCATGATCGGCGACCGGCGCAACAAGCCCTTCGGTCGGTCCATCATATCCGAAGACGTGGTGGGCAAGATCCGCAACATCAAGGACTTCGTCTCGGACAGGACCGTGGAGGTCTTCGGCAAGGCCATGGACGTGCTCGGCCATTACGGCGCCGACCGCGACTGGGACATCGAGAAGCACTGGAGAGACGTCAAGATCATCCAGCTCTGGATGGGGGGCAAGCAGCTCTGCCAGATGGAGGCCGCCCGCTACTACTTCAACTGCGAGACCCTCTAGGGAGGTGGCGTCATGAAGGAAAGCACGAACAGGGGCATAATCGATTCGGGGAGCCGCGTGATGGACGAGCTCCTTCGGAAGACCGCGTTCAAGGACAGCCTGAGGCACCTGCTCCAGAACATCGACCCACAGTCCGCTCCTCAGCTCGTCCGGGTGCTCATGGGCAGGGATATCGAGGTGCCCTTCTCCATCCTCTGCTCCCTTCCCGCCGTGGCGAACAGCCTCATCCTCATGGTGGACGAGCTCATCAGGCAGATCCGGGAGATGTTTCCCGACCCCCTCCTGAACGACTTCATGGAATCGCTGCTGAACGAGATCGACTATCAGGCCCTCGCCCGCATCCTCGAGGGCACGAAGAAGCTCTCGGAAGCCATGAGCCCCGCCTTCCAGGGGGCGCTCACGAAGCTGACCGCCGAGGGGGCTTCTCAGACCGGAGAGGTTCAGGCAGGGATCACCGAGATCCCCGCAGCCCTTCCACCGCAGGGCATTGAAGGCCGGAACCCGGAAGCGGCCGTACAGGCCGAGGAGTGACCCATGAGTACTGCCGCACAGACCAGAAGACATGGAAGCATCGTCCGCGAGATGCTGAAGACCCCGGCGTACAAGGACATCCTTCGCGCGAGCCTGGGCTCGATGGCGCACGGCAGGGAGAGCCCGGCCACGAAGGCCCTGATGGAGCAGGACCCCGAGGTGTTCCTTGCGCTCATGGCAAGCATCCCCGCCCTCGTGAACATGCTTCTGCGCTCCCTCACAGAGCTCGGGGCGTCCCTGAAGGGCCAGTACCCGCCCGAGATCCTCGTCGCCTTCATCGAGAGCGTCGTGGACGACATCGACCGCGAGACCCTCGAAAAGTGCGGCAGCGTGTGGCAGGAGCTTACCCTTTCCCTCTGGTCCGCTTCCGACGGATTCCGCGGGAAGCTGCTCGAGCGTGCCCTCGCCTCAGGCCCGAAGGCAGTGGCCGGGGTCATCGATGTCATTTCCCAGGGCATAGGGGGTCTTGAGCAGGACAGGCCCGGCGCCGTGAGCCTTTTCCTGAAGGACCTGCTCTCCCGCGTGGACCGGCCGGCTGCCGCACAATCGACCCGTGTCCTCGCAGAGGCTGTCCTCGACCAGAAGTGGCATATCGCATCATGGGCCTGGGGACTTGCCGCGAGCAGGATCAGGAAGCGGTTCGGCACCAGGGAGCGGGTGCAGGGCTGACGAAATAAAAGCGGTCTTCATGGCTGGAGGGCTCTTTCTGGGGGAGGATGCCACAGCACATGGCGTGCATCTGCTCGAGCACATTCGATGCCCGCATGACCGAGGCCGGCGGCAGGGCCCTGTCCCTCACCCAGGGTTCGGAAAGGGGAAAGGCTTCCATAGCCGAATCATAACCTGCAGGCAGGGGAGCGCACCACGATACGGCTCCATGCTTCCCTATCCTGCCGAGATGAAGGAGGTTTACCTGATGCGTAACGATCCTCACTTAAGCGAGATAGAGAAGATCGAGGCCCGCATCGTGGGGGAGATGATCCGGTCCACGGGCATCCGAGGCCTGATCTTTTCCGTGGGCAGCTACCTCGTGGAGGGCTGGGCCGACGGGAGTCCGATGAGGGAGCGCCTCGCAAGGCCCGTCCAGTGGGCGATCACGAAGGCCTCGAAGACGTTGCCGCCGAAGAGAGAGCACGGCTTCCTGTCCTCGGAGATCGGGAAGCTTGTCACCGCCTGGTCACGGAAGGTCAACCGCGAGCACGCCGCCGACCCGGCAGCCCATTCCCGTGCCAACGGCCGGGCCATCAAGGGCTTCATCGAGAACACCGACTTCGGAGAGGTCGCGGACATGGTGGAGGGCTCCGAGGAGTGCGCGGTGAAAACCGTGGAGGCGCTGAACGAGGCCCTCTGGAAATACCCGGCCAAGGTCGCGAGCATCCTCGCCGCCCTGCTTGCCGGGATCAACACCTCGCTGAGGGCATCCCGGGAGGTCATCCGCCCCCTGGAGAACAACGTGGCGCCCGATCTCCTGGCCGACATGATCCTGTCCCTCGTGAATGGCATCAAGGGCCGCGAGGCCGGCGAGCTCGCCAACTCGGCCCTGGAGCTCCTCAGGAGGCTTCACACGGGCAGCCTCCTCCTGGGAAGGGCCGGCAAGCCGCTCTTCCAGATCTACCTCACCGACCTCCTCGGGAAGAGCGCCCCGGAGATCAAACCCGAGCTGCTCAAAAAGGCGAGGATCGCCCTTGCCGAGGACCGGGAGGCCTTTTCCGGGGCCCTGGCCGATGCACTCACCGACAACCCCGCGCTCGTGCTCGCCTATGTGTCCTCCCTGGGCCTGGTCAAGAGCTCGAGCGTGAAGGCCGCCTCCAGGAGGCTCAAGGTCCTCGAGGACATCGACCGGGCGGACCTGGACAGTGCGGCCCTGGAGGCGAGCAGGGACATGGACACCTTCGAGGCCGCTGAGCTCGTGAACACCTTCTTCCGGGTGATCAACCGCCTGCACGAGGGAAACCCGGACATCTTCGCAGACGTCGCCAGGAGCATCGCCGATTCCCTCGACGCCTCCGAGGTCCGGCAGACCCTCGAATGGCTCGTGCCCGAAGTCCTCGACGCCTTCATGCCCCTGATAGTGGAGGCCCTGCCCGTCATCATGAAGGGACTGGGCCGGGATGCGGGCGGCGCTCCCGGGAGCGCCGGCAGGGAGACAGCCTTTAACGAGCCCCGGGCCGCCACCGGGGCGGCAGGAGGTGAGGCATGATGGAAAAGATATCCATGGCTGTGAGCTCGCTCGAGAACCCGTACATGAAGGAGTGGAAGGCGCAAGGCAAGGCGGTTATCGGCTTCCCGTGCACCTTCGTGCCCGAGGAGATCATCCACGCCGCAGGCATGCTTCCCTACCGTCTCCGGGGCATCGGCACCACGTCACTGTCCATCGGCGACACCTATTTCGGCCCGGTCATCTGCTCCTTCCCCAAGTGCGTGCTCCAGCTCGCAGGCCAGGGGTCGTACCCCTTCCTGGACGGGGCCATCATAACGAACGGCTGCGACTCCATGCGCAGGCTCGACGAGTGCTGGAGAAAGGCCGGTGACGACGTCGCAGGCATTCTTCCGGCATACTTCCACTATTTCGGCGTGCCCCACAAGGTCACGGACTACAGCCTCGCATGGTACGAGCAGGAGATCAGGCGGTTCATCGCGAGCCTCGAGGGCCATTTCTCCATCCGCATCACGGACAAGGCCCTGTCGAAGTCCATCAAACTCTACAACAGATCCCGCAGGCTCCTGAGCAGGATCGACGAGATGAGGTTCGCCGACGCCGTGCCCATCACCGGCGCGGACGCCCTGGCAGTGATCCTTGCCGGGTCGGCCATGCCCCGGGAGGAATACCTCGGGATCCTCGAGGAGCTCGTCCAGACCCTGGAAAAGTCGCCCCCGGTGTCCGAGGGGAAAAAGCGCCTCATGGTGGTGGGGAGCGCCAACGACGACATCGAGTTCATCAGGCTCATGGAGGATTCCGGGGCCGTCGTGGTCGCCGACAGCATGTGCTTCGGGTCGAGGGCCCACGTCGACATCGCCAGGGAGGGCAAGGACCCGGTGGCAGCCCTGGCAGCCCACTACCTCAACCACCAGTTCTGTCCCCGCATGTTCGGGTACTACCGAGAGCGCCTCTCATTCATCATGGACAGGGCGCTCAGGGCCAGGGTCGACGGGATCATCCTCCAGAACATCCGGTTCTGCGACCTCCACGGCTCGGAACACGGGATCTTCGAGCGGGACATCGAGGCCGCCGGCATCCCGTGCATGCGCATGGAGCGTGAATACGGCCCCCTGGTGGAGACCGGCAGGATCAGGATGCGCATCGACGCCTTCATGGAGAGAATCTCCCAGGCACCCAGGCCGTCAGGCGCAGGGGCATCGGGTACCGGCAAAGACGCGGGCGCATCCCTGTGACGTGACGCGTCCGGAAGCGGCCCGGTCATCGGGGGCACAGGCCCTTCGATCAGAACAGGTGAGCTATGAAACGTGAGACAAAAGAATACAATTACGACTGGATAATCTGGAGCATCGTGGAGCATGCCGCCATGAGCTTCGACGGGTCCCGCAGGGAGTACGACAGGCTGCTCGGCCTGGTGCCCCATTTCAGGGATGCGCTCGACACCATCGTCAGCCAGGACGAGGCCGGGGTGTGCGTGCTGAAGCTCCTGGCCAAATATTTGAGAAACTGCGTCACGGCCCACGAGCAGGGCAGGAAGATCGCCATGACCACGTTCTGCTTCTCGCCGCCCATCCTCTACGCCTTCGACGTGGTTCCCCTGGTCATGGAGCCCATGACCGTGGTGGGCACCTTCATCCTCAAGCGGGGCACGGGGGAGTTCCTCGACTACTGCTGCGAGGTGGGTTTCACCGAGACCTCCTGCTCCTCTCAGCGCGGCTCGCTTGGGGCCTATCTGGCCGGGCTCGGCGTGAGGCCGGACATGATCGTCTGCGATTCCCCGGGAATCTGCGACACGAACGCCAACTCATACGCCTTTGCCTCCGCCTACATGGACATCCCCTTCTACCAGCTCAACTTCCCCCCCACCCTCACGGACGAGACCACGGCCGAGTACCATCGGCGGGACTTCAGGGGGCTCATCTCCTTCCTCGAGGAGCAGACCGGCCGCACGCTCGACATCGACAGGCTCAGGGAGGTGGTCAGGGAGCTGAAGAAGCAGGCCGGGCTCATATCCGAGATCAACGACTACCAGAGGATCGTCCCGTCGCCCATCCCAGGCATCTTCAACATGTTCCTCTACGCCGGGAACTTCCTCATGGGCGGGACGGAGGACTACACCCACCTCCTCGAGCTCATGCTGAAGAAGGTCAAGGAAAACGCGGCCAGGGGCATTGCCGGCACGGTTACCGGCAAGGAGAGCCTGCGGGGGTTCTTCTCGTACATCGACCACTACACCACGGACGAGCGGTTCTGGAGCTTCCTGGACAGGAAGGGGATCTCGCACCTGGGGTGCATCCTGAGCACCTTCTGGCAGGAGGGCGCCGCCTACAGCCTGGAGCGCAGGGACGCCGCCTACCGATTGAGGGACGAGACCCTCGACGACATCATCGACTCTCTGGCCGAGCAGGTCTCGAGAATGCCCATGGTGAAGTCCATCCGGGGCCCCTACGACGCGCCCAACATGTGGCTCGACGACACCCTCGTCATGACGAAGCTCCTCAAGGCGGACTTCGTCGCCTACTTCGGCACCATGGGGTGCAGGAACACCTGGGGCATGGTCAAGTCCTACGTGCGGGACGTGGAGCGAGCCGGCATCCCGGCGGTGGTGCTGTACGCGGACGCCTTCGACGACCGCGTGCAGTCGTGGGAATCGGTCACGGACAAGATCGAAGAGTTCCTCCATCTCCGGGGCCTGAGCTGATCGGGAGCACAGGGGCCGGTAGAGGGAAACGGGCGACCGCGGTTGCCCATGAATCGGGAGGTTCACATGGAGAGCGAAAACACGGCAATCGAGGTCCTGAAAGGGTTCGCCATGGACACGAACCGGGTCCTGGTGGAGAGGCAGCGTGCCATCGACGCGCTCACCCTGTTCAGGGAGGCGGCGATTCCGGCGCTCAGGTTCATCGAGCGCAAGACGGACATGAACGTGCTCAAGGAGCGCTCCCGCCTGTACATCCAGAGGATCTCCGATGGGGCGGTCATCAGCATGACGCTCTAGGAAACCGGTCATGAAGCGTGAAATACAGGAATACCCAAACGACTGGATCCTCTGGAGCATCCTGCACAACGCGAGCATGAGCCGCGACGGCACGCCCGGCGAGTACCAGAAGCTCCTCGGCATGGTGCCCCACTTCCGGGACGTGCTCCACTCGCTCGTGCGCCAGGGCGAACCCGGGGTCATCTTCCTGAAGCTCATCGACGAGTACATGATCAACAGCATCACTGCCCACGAGCAGGGGAAGAAGGCCGCACTGACCTCCTTCTGCGTGGCGACGCCCATCCTCTACGCCTTCGACGTCGTCCCCTTGAGCCTGGAGGTCATGACCGTCATCAGCACCCTCGTGCTCAGGCGGGGCACCTCCGACTTCCTCGACTACTGCTGCGAGCTGGGGTTCACCGAAACCTCCTGCTCAGCCCAGAGGGGCTCCCTGGGGGCCTACCTCGCCGGCATCGCGTACCGTCCGGACATGGTGGTGTGCGACTCCCCGGGCATCTGCGACACGAACGCGAACTCCTTCGCCTTTGCTGCGGCCTACATGGACCTTCCCTTCTACCACCTGAGCTATCCCCCCACCCTCACGGACGACCGGTCGCGGGCATATGAGCTCGCGGACTTCAGGAACTTCATTTCCTTCCTCGAGGGGCAGACAGGGACGAGCCTGGACGAAGACCGGCTCAGGGAGGTGGTGAACGAGTGCAGGGTCCAGGACGAGCTCTCCTGCGAGCTCATGGAGCTCCAGCGCATCGTTCCCTCGCCGGTCCCAGGGATCTACGACGTGATGCTTTACGGCGGCAAGTTCATGATGAGCGGAAGGAGGATCTACTCCGACCTCCTGAGATCCATGCTGGACAAGGCCAAGGAAAACGCGTCGCTGGGCAGGGCCGGGACCGTGACCACCCGGGAGCGCGCCCGGGGGCTCTTCTGCTACATAGACCACTTCACCACGGATTTCCGCTTCTGGAACTGGATGGACGAGCAGGAGATCACCCACCTGGGCTCGCTCCTCTTTACCTTCTGGCAGGGCGGCGCCCCGTATGCCTGGGGCCGGGAGGACGAGGCCTACTCCTTCGGGGAGAACGACCTGGACAGCATGCTCGTCTCCCTGTCCGGCCAGATGTCGCGCATGCCCATGGTGAAGCAGATCCGGGGGCCCTACGACGCCCCGCACATGTGTCTCGACGACACCCTCGGCGTCGCCCGTCTGTTCAAGCCGGACTTCGTGGCCTACCTCGGCACCATGGGGTGCAGGAACACCTGGGGCATGGTCAAGCTCCTCGCCAGGGACATGGAGAAGCAGGGCTATCCCTTCCTCATCCTCTACGGGGACGCCTTCGACGACCGCGTGGCATCATGGGAAGCGATACAGGACAAGATGGACGAATTCATGAAACTGAGGAGGATTCTCAGATGATCGTAGCGGGTTGCGATGTGGGGTCGCTCACCTCCAAGGCAGTGATCCTCGACGACGGAAAGATACTTTCCCAGGCCGTTCTCGCCTCCACGTTCAACACCGACGAATCTGCGAGCATGGTCATGGACAGGGCGCTCAGGGCCGTCGGGCTTTCCCTCCAGGACATCGGATTCTGCGTGGGCACGGGGTATGGCAGGGACCGCATCCCCTTCGTGAGCAAGGCCGTCTCGGAAATCGCCTGCCATGCCAGGGGCGCCTGGTGGCTCATGCCTTCGGTGCGCACCGTGATCGACATCGGCGGCCAGGACTGCAAGGCCATCAGGCTCGACGAGAAGGGAGGCGTGGTGAAGTTCTTCACCAACGACAAGTGCGCCGCAGGCACGGGCAGATTCCTCGAGGTCATGGCCAAGCTCCTGGGCATCTCGCTGGACGAGCTGGGCCGGCTGTCTTCAGAGGCCAGGAGTCCTTTGTCGCTGGCCTCCACGTGCACGGTCTGGGCCCAGGCCGAGGTGATCCACCACCTGAACGAAAAGAAGCCCAAGGCGGACATCGCGGCGGCCATCAACCAGGCCATGGCGAACCGGGTGGCGATCCTGGCCAGGAGCGTGGGCGCCCAAAAGGACGTGTGCATGACCGGCGGGGTGGCCAAGAACGTCGGTGTCGTCCAGGCCCTCGAGCGCTGCCTGGACGTGAACATCCGGAGGCTCAGGGTGGACCCCCAGATTATCGGTGCTTTGGGGGCCGCGGTGTTTGCCCGGGAGAACGTGAGAGGAGGCAGCCATGCTGGTGGCAGGATGTGATGTCGGATCGCTGAGCGCAAAGGCCGTCATTCTCGAGGACGGGAGCATCCTGTCCTCGCAGGTGATCCTTGCCCGGCCCGAGCCCGAAGACTCGGCCCGGGAGGTCATGGACGCGGCCCTGAAGGCCGCAGGGATCACGATGGGCGACATCGAGCACTGCGTGGGGACCGGGTACGGCAGGCACCACATCCCCTTTGCCCATTCGGTGGAGTCGGAGATCGCGTGCCACGGCAGGGGCGCCCAGTGGCTCCTGCCGGGCGTGAAGATGGTCATCGACATCGGCGGCCAGGACGCCAAGGCCGTCAGGCTCGACGATCACGGCAACGTGGCCCGCTACGCCTACAACGACAAGTGCGCATCCGGCACGGGCAGGTTCCTCGAGGTCATGGCCGGCGCACTCGGGGTGCCCATCGAGCAGATGGGCGAGATCTCCGGCCGGGCGAAGGCGCCGGTCACCATCTCGAACCAGTGCGTGGTGTTCGCCGAGACCGAGATCATCTCGCTCATCAATGCCGGCAAACCCCTGGCCGACATCATCGCGGGCCTCCACCGGGCCATGGCCCATCGGGTGGCATCCCTGGCTCGGGGCATCGAGCTCGAGCAGGAGATCACCATGACCGGGGGCGTGGCCAAGAACCGCGGCATGTTTTCGGCCCTCGAGGAGGCGCTGGGGGTGAAGATCAGGGAGATGAGCGCGGCCGACCCGCAGATCGCCGGCGCACTGGGCGCCGCGGTCATCGCCTCCCGGAGGGCATCGGGCTGACGGGCCATGGTCCTTTTCGATCAGGTCATCCGGGAAGTCAAGGGCACGGTCCTTGCCATGCCTCAGGCCAGGGCGCTTGTGTCCGGGCCCGAAGCGCCGTGGCAGCCGGGCGGGAACAGGAACATCGTGCTCAAGGAAGACGTGGGCCTCGAGCTGGGCGGCCCTGAATGCGAATCCCTGTCCTGCGTCCTCTGGACCAACGACCTCTCCCTCGTCTCGGACGGCGCCATCACCCTGGCGGGACCGGACTTCTCCGAATGCATGGGGGAGCAGCGGCCCTTTGCCAGGATCGTCCTGGCGGGCGTGGAGGGATTCACCGAGGACAACGCCTGTGAACGGCATACGGAGCTGGACCTGGTGCGCTACGACCTCGACCTGAAGGGTTTCATGATCAGGGCCGTGTCCCGCCGGATGAACGAGTGGTGCCGGATCAGCAGGTCTGCCCTCAGGGACGGCTTCTCGGCGCAGGTCCTCGGCTCGTCCCTCATGGGCCTCATGGGCCGCAAACCCTACGTGAGGTCCCTGGAGATGCTCTTCGTCACGTCGTGTGCCGGTGACGTGGCCCGGCTGAAGGACCTCACCTCGCACACGGCCAGGGTCATCGCGGCCATGAGCAAGATGGCCGGGGAGATGAGCTTCGACTGCGGGGAGTGCGAGTACCAGGACGTGTGCGACGATGCGACGGACCTGAAGAAGATGAGGAAGTCCATCATGCGGAAAGGAAGGAGATGAGCATGCAGCAGACCCGAACCATAGCACTGTGCGGAAAGGGGGGCGTGGGAAAGACCTCGCTGTGCTCCCTCATGGTGACGGAGCTCGCCCGGGGCAGGCGGGGCAGAATCCTCGCCATCGACGCCGATCCAGCCTCGGGCCTTGCCCAGTCGCTCGGGGTGAGGCCGATCAAGAGCGTGGACGACATCCGGAAGGACCTTGTGGCGAAGCTCAAGGGGGGCGAGGCCCTCACGCCCAAGGAGACCCTGCATGCCCTCGACTACGAGCTCTTCGACGCGCTGGCCGAGGGCGATGGCTTCGCCCTGCTCTCAATCGGGAGGCCCGAGGACGAGGGATGCTTCTGCCGGGTGAACAGCCTGCTCAAGGACATCATCGAAGACCTCGCCGGCAATTTCGACTACGTGCTCATCGACGGGGAGGCAGGGGTCGAGCAGATCAACCGCAGGGTGATGAAGAGGGTCGAGCACCTCATCCTCGTGTCCGATACCTCGGCCAAGGGGATAGGCGTGGCGAACACCATCGCGAAGGTGGCGAACGACAGCAGGGCCGTGGACTTCAGGAGCCTGGGCCTGGTGCTCAACCGGGTGAGGAGCGCGGACGAGGCAGGCGAGATCGGCAGGAGGACCGCGCTTAAGCTCTACGGGTGGCTGGGTGAAGACGAGCTCATCCGGGACTACGACTTCCGGGGCAGCCCGCTGACCGGCATGCCCGACACGTCAGCCAGCGTAAGCATGGTCAGGGACATCCTCGGGAAGATGAACCTGCTGGCGTGAGGGAACCCATGGACCGTGTGCCCTGACATCGAACAGGTTGAGAGAGCAGGCTGAGCCCCATCCCTGCACCCGCCGGCCTCTTTCCCGGTGCCGACGGCCCGGGTAAGAACCATCCCCTGATATCGTGCGTTTATTGACAATGCCTCCCGGGGCGGATACAAGTATCCCAGCAGCCAAGATCAAAAACGTGTGGGGGGAAGCCATGAATCTTATCTTTGAAAAGAAGGACCACATCGCCACGGTCGGGCTCAACCGCCCGAAACAGCTCAATGCCCTCGACCCGGGCATCCTCATGGAGCTCCACGACGCCTGGAAGGACATCAACGAAGACAGCTCCGTCAGGGTTGCGGTGCTCTACTCGGCGCTCCCCGGCATCTTCTGCTCCGGCATGGATCTGAAGACCGCCATCCCTGTTCTCACCAAGGCCCGCGAGCCCGAGAACGACGCCGAGCGGTGGATCATCACGGGGTGGGACGGCTCGGGCGGCGTGGCCGAGGCCATGCTCAAGGTGGATTTCGTGAAGAAGCCCGTCATCGCCGCCATCCACGGTTACTGCCTCACCGGCGGGTTCGAGATGGTCATGGGCGCCGACCTGAGGGTGGCCTCCACGGATGCCGTGTTCCAGATGCGCGAGGCGAGCCTGGGCATCATGCCCACCGGCGGCGGCAACGTCTTCCTGCCCCGTCACGTCTCGCCGTGCAGGGCGCTGGAAATCCTGCTCACCGCGGGCAACTACGACGCACAGACCCTGTACGACTGGGGCTTCCTCAACCGCGTGGTGCCGGGCGAGAAGCTCATGGACACCGCCATGGAGCTCGCCGGAAAGATAGCCGGAAACGGCCCGCTGTCCACCCAGGGGATCATCCGCGCCGCCCGCGAGCAGAGGATGATGCAGTACCGGGAGGCCTTCAGGCGGGAGGTCGAGATCGGCATGCCCATCTTCGGGAGCGAGGACGCCCGGGAAGGCGTCAGGGCGCAGAAGGAAAAGCGCAAGCCGAACTTCCCCGGGAAATACTGATACCAAGGCCGGCATACACATGACCAGCACCCTGAAGCCGGCAGTCCCAGCGGGAAGGGGCACGATCAAAGGCCCCGCGCTCAGGGCAGCCGGCTTCCTGGGCAATTTTCTCACGTCAAGGCTCCTCGGCAGGAAGGCGCCGCTTCTGGCGAGCTTCAAGCTCACGTACCGGTGCAACCTCTCCTGCCTGGGATGCCCGTTCCACCAGCTGGCCGGCCTGCCCGGCTCGCACATGACCTGGCCCGTCGCCCTCGCCAGTCTCGACGCGCTGAAGGCCATGGGAGTGAAGATCGTCATCTTCGAGGGCGGTGAGCCCCTGCTGTGGAGAGACGGGGGGCATACGGTCTCCGACCTCGTCCAGGCCGCCCGCAGGCTGTTCCCGTGCGTGGGCGCCACCACCAACGGCACCCTGCCCCTGGACGTGCCCACCGATGTCCTGTGGGTGAGCGTCGACGGGCTGAAACCCGCCCACGACACCCTGAGAAGCGGCTCCTTCGACGCGCTCATGGAGAACATCCGCGCATCGAGGCACCCGAAGCTCTTCGTCCACTACACCATGAACCGGAGGAACTGGCGGGACTTCCCCGGCGCGGCCCGGGAGATCATGGGCCTGGACGCCGTGCGCGGCATCACGGTGCAGTTCTTCTACCCCTACAACCTGGGAGAGCAGGACCTCCGTCTCACCGGCGCTGAGCGCCGCGAGGCCGTGGACATGGTGCTCTCCCTCAAGCGTAATAAGGTCCCCATCATGAATTCCCGCCGCGGACTCGAGGCAATGGTGCACGGCAACTGGCGATGTCATGACTGGATTCTGGCGAACGTGGAGCCCGACGGCGGCATCCTCACGGGCTGCTACGCGAAGAACCGCGGCGGGGTCAGGTGCAGCGAGTGCGGGTTCACCCCGGTGGCGGAGGCCTCGGGTGCCGTCGACCTCCACCCCGGCTCTCTCGTGTCAGGGATCAGGATCTTTGTCCTTTGATTTTTCAGGCAGTGACGTTACAGGTGAGGGATGAGGGGTATATGACAGTGTTTCCGGCCAGGATGATCGACTTCCACGTGCACCTGTTCCCGGACGATTTCTTCGACGCCATCTGGGGCTTCTTCAAGCGGGAGTACGGCATGGACGTCGTTCACCAGATGTATGCCCGGGAGTGCATCGACTACCTCAGGGCCAGGGACGTGGGCTCGATCGTGTATTCGAACTACGCCCACAGGAAGGGTACGGCAGGGACGCTCAACGACTGGAACGTGAAGCTCCTCGACAGCACTGAGGACGTCTACTGCTTTGCCGCCTTTCACCCCGACGACGATGACGCCCTGGAGAGGGCACGGGATCTGCTGCAGCATCCGAAGGTGCTGGGATTCAAGCTCCACTTCCTGGTGCAGCCCATCCGGCCCGACGACGAGCGCCTCCATCCCCTCTACGAGCTGGTGGCGGATACGGGCAGGAGGCTCCTCCTCCACATCGGGACGGGCCCCATCGGGAACGACCGCGTGGGGATGGCGTTTCTCAGGACCATCCTGGCGCATTATCCCGACCTGCGGGCAAACGTCGCGCACCTGGGGGCGCACGAATTCGACCAGGCCTTCACCCTGCTCGAGGAATACCCAGGGGTCTTCCTCGACACCTCCTTCTGCTTCCTGCCCGGCAGCTTCCGGCTCTACAGGCTGGGTCCCGAGCTCCTCGAAAAGCATCGCCACCGGCTCCTCTACGGGTCGGATTTTCCAAACCTGCTCCACCACCGCCGGGAAGAGCTCTCGGCGCTCGCGGGCATGAACCTCTCCAGGGAGTTCTACCACAGGGTGTTCAGGGAGAACGCCGAAGCCCTTCTCCGGCTGCACCAGAGCTCTCTTTGATCCCACCAGAGGCATTCTGTGGCGCTCATTCCCTTCCAAGGGCCAGCAAATGAATGGGATCTCGCGTTATTTTCATTTTTTGTCATTTTATGAAACCGGATCGTGCATCCTTTTTGAATCCCGATCATCAAAAATTATACAAAAAGAGAGAAACAGACAGAAACAAACATTTAACCTCCTCTTATAGGAAGGCGCGTCCTATGCCCTAACCGCCTTCCTTTTTTTTGTCCTGAAAGAGCCCTTCAAGGCAGCCCCATATGACACGGATTTGAGATCAACTCCCGATCCATTACAATATACTTCTAACCACGTTGTTCTTTTATACCTGGGTTGGATACTTTTTCACGGGGTGTTTTTAAGTTATGGACAACATCTTTTCACCTGTTCATGAGGAGGACCTTCGAAAAGAGATCGAAACCCTTCGCAGGCAGCTCAGAAGAGTCAGGGCGGCGAAAGGCCGGATGAACGGCCCCGAGCCCTACCTCTCCATCCTGGAAGACCTGCCCGACCTGCTGTGCCTCTTCAGTCCCGACGGGACCATAGCCTATGCGAACGGGGCCTTCTGCAGGCACTTCTGCAGGAGCCGGTACGAGCCCGTGGGGAACTCCATCTTCAGCTACATCCCCAGGAAAGATCGGAAGCGGTTTGCCCGCAACATGGAAAAGCTCGGCCCTACGGAAACTTCCCGGGGTTTCGAATACCGCGTCACGTGCATCGACGGCCAGACGCGCTGGCACCAGTGGACGCTCAAGGCGCTCATGGCAGGCACGGGCACGCCTATAGATTTTCTCCTCACCGGCAGGGACATCACCAGCCTGAAGTCCATCGAGGAAGACCTCATCGACGCTCTGGAAAAGTACGCCACCCTGTTCGAGGCCACGAAGGACGCCATCGTCATCCACGATGCCGAGCGCTTCATCGACTGCAACTCCGCGGCCCTGGAGATGTTCCGGTGCGGCAGCAAGGACTGCTTCCTGCACAGCTCCTACCTGGACTTCTCGGTGGTCGGCCCTTCCGACGGGAAAGCCCTGGGGATCGAGCTGCGAAGGCACATCGACAAGGCCTTCAGGCACGGCGTGGAACGCTTTCAGTGGGCATGCAGGAGGACGGACGGCGTGAGGTTTCATGCGGACATTCTCCTGAGCCCCTTCCCCCTGGGGACACGGAAGGTCATCGCGTCCGTCATCCGGGACATCACCGAGCTGAAATTTTCCGAGGAATCACTGAGAAAGGCGTATGCCGAGCTCCAGACACTGGCCAGGGAGCGCACCCGGGAGCTGAGGAGGGCAGACAGGCAGCTCGCCCAGGAGATCCAGAAAAGAAAGAAACTCGAGCGCCACCTGAAGATATCCGAAGACAATTTCCGCAAGGCGTCGGTAGAGATCAAGGCGATGCGTAGAAAGACCTCCTGAAGGCCCGTGCCATGAGACTGCCCGAAAGGAGCCAGTACGTAGGATCCCTCGTGGGCCAGTGCCTGGGCGATGCGCTGGGCTTCCCGGTAGAGGGCCAGCCCCATTCCGTATGCAGGGAATACGTGCAGGAGATCATCGAAGAAGGCCCCGGCCTCCGGGCCAGGCCCGGCTATGTCTTCGGCCAGTACACCGATGACTCGCAGCTCGCCAGGGAGCTCATCCTGAGCTGCCTGAGCTCGAAGGGCTTCAACCCGGCAGACTATGCCGTGCGGATCGCGGACCTCTTCTCCATGGGCAGGATGGTGGGCGGGGGCATCGCCACCTGGGATGCGGCCATGAGGCTGTCCCAGGGCGTTCCCTGGGACCAGGCCGGAGAGCCGAGCCCGTCCGCCGGGAACGGCAGCGCGATGCGGGCTGGCCCCATCGGCCTGATGTACTTCGACAGGACCGGCTCCCTTGTGAAGGCGGCGCACGACCAGAGCTTCATCACCCACAAGGATATCAGGTGCTCGGTGGGCTCCGTGGCCATTGCCGGGTCGGTGGCGCTGGCCCTCGTGAACAGGCCCATCGACAAGCCCCAGTTCATCGCCGAGATATCGCACCTGGTGAGCGTCATCGACCCGTCGGCCGAGGCGGTCTTTGCCTCGCTCATCAACTGGATCGACCTCAAGCCCGTGGATGCCATCCGCTCGATCCTGAGCGAAGGCTATGCCTTCGGCGACTGGCAGGACTGGCAGGGCCTCACCCCGTTCGTCACGGGCACCGTGCTCTGGAGCCTGTACTCGTTCCTCCGGACGCCCGACAACTATCTCGAAACCATGGCCACGGCCATCGAGGTGGGCGGAGATGTAGACTCCACCGCTGCCATGGCAGGGGCCATCAGCGGGGCCTACCTCGGCATGGAAAACCTGCCCGAAGACCTGGCGTCCCACCTCACCGACCAGGAGACCTGGGGCTTTGGCGAGCTCAGGGAGCTCGCCCTCGACCTCTTCGAGATGAAGGTCACCAGGAACCTGATCCCGGATTACCCTTGAGCCGGCTGTTCAGGCGGACGTCCGTGGAGGATCCGCCGGAACAGCGCCGCAATGACCCCGCCGAACCCCACGATCACGGCGATGGTGGCGAAGAGCCAGCCCACGAAGGGCGCCTGGCTCACCAGCCAGAACACGACCATGCCCAGGAGGGTCTCAGCGATCATGGGCTTGTCCTCCAGACCCGCCGAACGGAAGATCTTCCTGCCCAGGAGCTGGACCACGGAGACGTATCCCAGGAACAGGCCTACCCCCACCAGGAGCATCTGGAGGGGTATGAAGACGATGCCGATGAGGGAGATGACGAGCAGGAAGGCGATGGGCAGGATGGAAGCCGTGCCGAGGAGCCCCCAGAAAAAGGACGCCACCGGCCCCTGCTCGACCGTTGCCGAAATGCTCTCCACGATGCCCGGCATGAGGACCACCACGAGGAGGGTCAGCGCGAGAAAGCCCAGGAAGGGGACATAGCCCGGCAGCGAGGGGAATCGGTAGGGCCAGTGCCACCGGTCCCAGAGGCTGTACCGGAAGAGCGACCGCACCCCCGGGATGTCGAAGACCGTGGTCTGACCGTCGACCCGGGCGCCTTCCTGCTGGGTCACGCCTCCGCCGAAGGACACCACGTTCCCCCCGACCACGGCCTGAGGCCCGAGGAACACGGACCCCCCTAAGGCCACGGCATCCTTCCTCACCGAGCCGTACACGTGCACATCTCCGCCCACGGCGACAGCAATGTCCACCTGGTGCCCGCTCTCGACCACCACGCTGTCGCGGAGCCTGACGATATTCTCCCCCAGAACGGCCCCGGGGCTGAGCAGCACCACCAGGGCGGCCGCAATCGTGAACGTCCTCAGCATCGCGCTCCCTCCTGACCCTCTCATCGTCTTTCCGTCCGTGCGGCAGGCCCGCGGTTGATGCTCATAATACCACAGGAAGAAACGGGGGCAAGGGGCCTGAGTGTCCCTGTGCACGGCGGTGCTCCCGTGTTTTCAGGCAAAACGCCGGGCCTTCACGACCCTGGTCAGGGCAACCACGCTCAGGTAGGCGGCGCCTGCCACCAGGATGATGGTCGCCCCGGTGGGCAGATTCGGGCTGTAGCTCAAGGCGAGGCCTCCCGTGGTGAACAGGACTGAAAAGATAACTGAAAGGACCATCATCTGCCAGAGCCTCCGGGAGAAGTACCCCGCTGTCGCGGCGGGCAGGGTCAGGAGCGCTATGACCATCACGATCCCCACCACGCTCAGGAGGAGCACCACGGTGAGCGCGGTGAGCCCCAGGAGCAGGAGGTAGTACGCCTCCACGCGGACGCCCCGCAGACGCGCGAACTCCTCATCGAAGCACACGGCCAGGAACTTGTTGTAGAAGAGCAGCACCAGGCCGATGATGAGCAGGTCGAGCCCGGCCATGAGCCAGATGTCCTGGCCCGTGACCATGAGGATGTTGCCGAAGAGGTAGCTCATGAGGTCTTCGTTGTAGCCGGGCGTCCTGAAGATGAACACGATGCCGATAGCCATGCCGATGGCCCACACCGCGCCGATGACCGTGTCCTCCCGCCCCTTTGCCCTCAGGCTCACCAGCCCGATGATCAGAGCGGAGACAAGGGCCGCGATTATGGCCCCGGTGATGGGATGAAACCAGGTCCACCCGAGCACTACCTCGCAGTACCTGGCGGCTCCCATGCCGCCGAGCACGCTGTGGGATATGGCGCCCGCGATGTAGGTGATCCTCCGGGACACCACGTAGCTGCCCATGATACCGCACGCGATGCTGGCGAGGACCCCGGCGAGGAACGCATACCTGAGGAAGGGAAAGCTCATGAGGTCAGTCATGAACTCAGTCACGGCACCACTCCTTTCCGGTATGCTCGTCGTGACGGACCATGTGGACCTTGGCCCCGTAGATCTCGCTGATCACCTCACCCGAGATGTCGCAGGTGGGGTGGCACAGGAGCCTGCGGTTCACGCACGCCACGTTCTTCACGTACTTCGATACGAATCCCAGGTCGTGGGTGACGAGCACGATGGTCATGCTCTGGCTGAGCCCCCGGAGGAACTCGTAAAACTCGGTCTCCACCGCGACGTCAACATTTGCCGTAGGCTCGTCCAGGAGCAGCAGGTCCGGGTGCGACACCAGTGCCCGGGCGATGAGGACCCGCTGGTGCTGCCCGCCGGAGAGGTCCGCAAAGGGACGGTTCCTGGCGTCGAAGAGCTCGACCTGCCTCAAGGCCTCTTCGGCAGCCTGCCTGTCCTTCCTCGTGTACAGCCCGAACGAGGCGCCGGTGCCCAGGCGGCCCATGAGCACCACGTCGAGCACGCTCACCGGGAAGAGCTTGTCGAGGGCCGCGGACTGGGGCATGTACCCGATCCTGGTGCGGGCCTTCTCTGGAGGCAGTCCGAACACGCTGACCCTTCCCTTCCTGGGCTTCACGAGCCCCAGGACGAGCTTCAGGATGGTGGTCTTGCCCCCGCCGTTCGGGCCCACGATGGAGAGGAAGTCGTGCTCGGGCACGCTCAGGGATATGTTCTCCAGGACAGGTGTCCCGTTGTAGGAGAAGGAGACGTCGGCAAGCTCGATGACGGGCTCTCTCATGAGGCTCTACCCCTTTCCCTTCCCGGCAAGGGCGTCGCGGACGGTGCGGGCAAGGGTCCTCATGTCCGCGGGATAGTATTCCGGCAGGGGGTCCAGGGTCACCACACCCCCGCCGATGGACCGGGCGATGGAGGCGGCTGCCTTCCCCGAGAACTGGGGCTGGACAAAGATCACCTTCACGTTTTCGGCCCTGGCCTTTTCGATGAGCTTCGCCATCTGCCGCGCGCTGGGCTCCTTGCCCTCAGCCTCGAAGGCCACCTGCCTGAGCCCGTAAGCAGAGCAGAAATACCCGAAGGCCGGGTGGAAGACATAGATGGTCTCGCCCTTGACCGGTTCGAGAATACGGGAGAGCTCCGCGTCGAGGTCGTCCAGGTCTGCCAGGAATCGTTCGAGGTTCCTGTCGTATTCGCCGGCATGCCCGGGGTCGGCCCCCTTGAGGCCGGAACAGACGGCGCGGGCGATGACCTTCACCCGCCCGGGGTCGAGCCAGACGTGCGGGTCCCTGCCGTGCTCCCCGGAGCCGGGGGCAAAGCTCATGAACTTGACGCCTTTGCTCGTGTCCACCACGTCGAGGTTCGGAAACATGCGGCCGACCCTTGTTACGAGCGCCTTTTCAAAAGGAACGCCGATGGTGAAGTACACGTCCGCCCGGGCCAGGGACGATATCTGCGAGGGGGTGGGCTCATAGGTCTCGTGGGACTGTCCCTTTCCCACGAGGACCTTCACCTCGATCATCTCTCCCCCCACCCGCTGGACGAAATAGGCCTGGGGCAGGATGCTCACGTACGCCATGAGCCTGGCGCTCTCAAGCGCGTGCGCCTGCCCGGAGGCGAGAAAACCCGTTGAAGCGGCGAGCAGGGCGGCGAGCAGCGTCTTTCTCATAGGGTCCCTCCCGGCTCACCGGCTTTCCTGGGCCAGGCAGCACACGAGATGGCGTTCGTTGCACTCGCCGCAGGTTTCGACCGAATGCCTTTCCGCGAAATCCTGCCAGTGCTGCTTCTGGTTCGGGGTCAGCGTGCCGGTCCCGTTGCACAGCGGGCAGACACTGTCCAGCGCACTGAGGATGGCCGAGCGGATGAACTCCGAGCGGTTCGGTATCTCCTGGATGACCTTGAACAGCTGCTCATCGACCTTGAACGTCACGATCTCCTGTTTCTTCATAGGGGCCCCCATTCCGGCATAGTATTACCATGTATTACCGTCGCATTAAAAAACAAGCCCCTGTGTTTGTCAAGGGTATGAAGGATTATTTCGAAGGACCTTTCAGGAGCTTGTAGAAGTCGGAGTCCGCGCCCAGGATGAGGGTGGTGTTTTCGAAAGGCGTGCTCCGGTAGGTTTCGAGGGTCTTCAGGAACGAGTAGAACTCGGGGTCCTGCCGGTATGCCCTGCCGTAGATCGCAGCGGCCTCGGCATCGGCCTTTCCCCTGATCTCCTCTGCAGCCCTGAACGCCTCCGATCTCAGGGCCTGGAGCTCTTTTTCCATGAGCCCGGCGAGCTCGGCCCGCCTGCCCTCCCCTTCTGACCTGATGAGCGCTGCCCTGGCCTTTCTCTCGGAGATCATCCGCTCGTAGACCTTCGCGAGGATGCCCTCCTGGAAGCCCAGCCTCCTGATCCTCACGTCCACGACCTCGATGCCGAGGCCCTTGAGCGCCTTTGCGGCATCCGCGCGCAGGGCCTCCATGATCCTGTCCCTGCCCGGCTTCACCCTGCCCGCACCGCCTGCGACGGCTGTGAACGCAGGGCTCGTCAGTTCCGGGTTCACGGTTTCGAAGGCGGCGCCGGACCTTACCAGCTCGGCGAGGGTGTTCTCCATGACACGGGCCCTCGCCGCCGGGGGCAGGGTGTTGTCCAGCTTCGCATACGCCTGCTCACTGGTCCCCAGGGTCGCGTGGAACGCCAGGGGATCGCTGATCCTCCACCGCGCGTACACCTCCACCGCCAAGGGCATGCGGTCGCTGCTGGACAGCTCCAGGGGGCCGCTCTTCCAGCCCATGATCCGCTTTTCAACAAAGACCGCCCTCTGGAGGAAGGGCACCTTGACGTGAAGCCCGGGCTCCGTGGCCTTGCCCACCGGCTTCCCGAGCTGCGTGACCACCGCCTGTTCGCCCTCCCCCACGATGAAGAAGAGGTCGAACGAGCTTACGAGGACGGCGGCGCAGGCGAGGACCAGCAGGACCTTCCTCATTTCCCGCCTCCCGGGGTGCCCCTGTCGAGGTCGAGCTTGGGGAGGGCGTCCCTGAATCTGCCGTCCACCACGATGACCTGGCGGGCTTTCGGCAGGACCTCGCGGCATGTTTCCAGGAAGAGCCGCTTCTTCGTCACCTCCGGCGCGCCCCGGTACTCCCTGAGCAGGAGGCTGAAGCGCGACGCCTCTCCCTGTGCGCGGTTGACGCGCTCGAGGGCGTAGCCCTCCGCGGCGCTCACCATGGCGGCCGCTTCGCCCCTTGCCTTGGGGATCTCCCGGTTGCAGTCGGCCAGGGCCTGATGCACGAGGAGATCCTTTTCCTGCTGCGCCTCGTCGACCTCCTGGAAAGCTGCCTTCACCGGAGCCGGGGGCGCGATGTCTTGGATCCTGACCTCGGTGACCTGCACGCCGCTCCCCAAGGCATCGAGGCTTGCCTGGAGCCTGTCACGGCTGGCCATCCCCAGCGCGGCCCTGTCCCGGAGCACGGTGTCCAGCGCCATATCGCCGACAGCCTGCCTCATAGCCTCCTCCCCCGCATCCCTCACGGTCTGGACCGGATCGTGGAGGGAGAAGAGGAAGCCCTTAGGGTCATGGATCCTGTAGGAAACGGTCCACTCGAGGTTCACGACGCTCAGGTCACCGGTGAGCATGGTCGATTCCGCAGCCGTCGCCTCGTCTGTCACAGGCCTGTTCCCGATGCCGGGCTTCACGTTCCTGAAGCCGAAGGTCTCGGTCCGGACCGTTCCGCCCTCCAGGTACTCGATCCGGTCGATGCCGAAGGGGAGCCTGAAGTGGAGGCCCGGCCCTGTCGTGCCCGCATAGGCGCCGAGCCTCAGCACGACCCCGCTCTTGCCCGCCGGGACGGTGTATGCCGACGTCACGGCAGCCGCGGCAAGGACGAGGCCGGCCACGAGCAGGAAGGCGATGCCCTTTGCGACCTTCCTGAAGGAAAGTCCCGCTTTGGACTTCGGCCCCGGCTCGGGTTCAGCCATCACTTCACTCGACTGCTCCGGTTGGTCGGACATGCGCACTCTCCTCTATCAGCAGCAAAAGGATCCACGTACGGTGGTAGCGCCGGGCCGTCTCCCTTGTCAATGTAAAAAGGGAGAATTTCCTTTCTTCGCGCATGGTGATACAGTGCATTCACAGGCAGGGGGAGCGTGCCCGGCCCCTGCCGATCTCAGGAGGCGAGCGTGACACCCGGCTGGACATCCTGCTACCTTTCAAACATCCCCTCGCAATTCCTGCCCCTGCGCTCCTTCCTGGTGCATTGCGTCTCCATGGGCGAAGGCCACCCCCTCATCCTCGTGCACGGCGGCGGGATGTGGCTGTACTCGTTCAGGCACAACATGGAGCCCCTGTCCCGTTCCTTCCGCGTGCATGCCCTCGACATGCCGGGCTACGGGTACACCGTGCCCCTCCGGGACACCCGGAGGTACGGCCTGGAGACCATGTCGGAGACCCTCCTCCAGTTCATGGATGCCATGGGGATCGATACCGCAACCCTTGCCGGGCACTCCTGGGGCGGCGGCTGGATCCTGCACTTCGCATCGACCCATCCCGAACGGGTCAGCAGCCTCGTGCTCATCGACTCGAGCGGGCTCGACGTCCCTGACGTGCCCGAGTGGGAGTTCCTGAAGGTCCCCGTGGTCGGGCCTCTGCTTCTGCGGCTCCTCACGGTCAGCGCGGTGCAGAAGCGTCTCGAGCGCTCGTACCACCAGCCGGGCATGGTGACCCGCGACATGGCCCTCGAGGTCTACCTGCCCCTGATGCTCAGGCACAACCGGAGGGCCCAGGCGCTCATCTCCAGGAACCAGGACTGGGGCCTCACTGAGCGGGCCATGCCCGGGATCAGGCAGCCGGTGCTCGTGATGTGGGGAGAGAGCGACAGGTATCTCCCGGTGGGCCTCGTCGAACGGTTCAGGCGGCATCTGCCGCAGGCGAAGACCCACGTGCTCCGGGAATGCGGCCACTCTCCCCACGAGGAGCGGCCCCATGCAGCCAACCGCCTCATCTCGACCTTTGTCTCTCGGGACGTGCTGGGTGCAAGGTGAGAACTTTCTGGATTTATTCCTCCGGATCATCGATAATGAGACAGGAACGCAGATGATTTCTTCTCGTCGTTTCTGCATTATACTATTGCGTGCATCAACCATGAATAACCGGCAGGAGTAGAGCTACATGTTCCTTCCCATTGGAGACACCCCCAACCAGAGGGGATACACCCCGTGGGTCACCTACGCGCTCATCGCGCTCAATGTCGCGGTGTACATCCTCATCACCATCCCCCTGTCCCGTCAGGGGGTGAGCGTGGACAACCCCCTCCTGGGCGAATACCTCCGCGCCATCGTGGACCACCTCCCCCCGAACGTCTCCATCGAGGAGGTGCTCTCCAGCATCAGGGCATACGACCTGTACACCTTCGTCCACGGCTACAAGCCCGGGGCGCCGAGCCTTGAGGACCTCTTTTACTGCATGTTCCTCCACGGCGGCTTCCTTCACCTCGCAGGCAACATGCTCTTTTTGTGGATATACGGTGACAACGTCGAATACCGGCTCGGACGGATCGGGTACCTCCTGACCTACCTCGCCACCGGCGCGGCGGCGACCCTGTTCTTTGCCCTGATGTCCGGGCCTTCGATGATCCCCCTCGTTGGCGCGTCAGGGGCCATATCAGGGGTGCTCGGGGTGTACTTCCTGCTCTTCCCCCGGAACAAGATCAAGGTGTTCATCGCCCTGATCCCGTTCTACGTGGACGTCCTGCTCATGCCCGCGCGGCTGGTCCTGGGGTTCTACCTCATCATCGACAACCTGCTGCCCTTCCTCATCGACCATCAGTCCTCGGTAGCCTACGGCGCGCACATCGGGGGCTTCGCGGGGGGTCTCGCCGTCGCGTTCGTGGGCGAGAGGCTCTCCTGGCACTGGCCCTGGAAAGATCCCCTGTGGCGCATGGGGACCACCCGCTCGCGGGCTCAGGCCTATGGGGGCGAAGACGAGGCTTCTAACCTGACGTCTTTGAGGTCGGCCATGGCCAACAACTCCCCGGACGAGGCCGTGGGCATCCTCTCCCGCATGCCGGGCAGGGAGATCTCCGACCTCAACCCCCATGAATGCGTCATCCTGTCGCAGTGGCTCGACCAGTCCGGGCACCCCATCGCCGCCTCCAAGCTCCTGAGGGGGTGCGTATCGAACCGCAGCGATTCGGAATCGCTTGCCGAGGTCTACCTGACCCTGGGCCTTATGCGCCTCAAGCAAGGTCAGCCCACGGCCGCCTACCAGTACCTCCTCGCCGCTCTCGAGAGCAACCCTTCCGAAGACACCCGGCAGCGGGCCCGGGAGGCCCTGATGAGGATAGACATCCACAGGAGCGCGAGGTGAGGCGGAAACCATTTTCGTACACGGCGGTTACAGAAAAATACCACACCGTACACGGCCGGTGATGCATGTCCGCCACAGGGATTTCCGCCCGGTCCAAAAGAATCGGCAGGTTACGTGCTGGCCTGGATCTTGCTCAGCTCAGGGCATGGAACTGCTGAACGACCTCCATTACGTTTTAACGAATGTCCCCCATGCGGCATCCTTCATTATTTTTCTCATCATATCGCTCTACCTCTGTCTGAAGAACGCCTGATATCCACAGGCACACGCTGTGCTCTTCCGGTGCAGGGGCAGATTCGCCGCATCGTTGGGCTTTATCTCACCGAAGAAATGTCCTTGTCCCATGGTCACAATTGTGCAATGCCCGTGCCGGTTTGCCTGTCAGTCGTTCACGAGGACGTCGTTGAACGATATCCTGGAGCATCTGCTCTTCTGCAGCTCATCCAGGGAGCCGAAGTTCCCTGCCCGCTCCCGGCCCTCCCGGTCCCAGGCTACGAAGAGAACCACCCGCAGCCCGATGTCGGTCTCGTCCACCTGCCAGAACCGGTAGAAGCGAACCCCTTCATGGGTGATGGGGTTTTCCGCATCCTGATGCCACTGCCCCGCGAGATCCGGAGAGGTGGCCGGCTGGGCCATGAGAGAGGAGAGCTTGGTATGGCCGGCCACGGAGGCAAAGGTGAGCGCCTCGGACGAGGCTTCGCTCCTCAAGGAAACGATGGAGAGCCGGCACACGGCCGTGAAAATGAACATGCAGACGAACAGGGCCACGATCACCTCGATGAGTGTCGATCCCCTGTTCATGGCAGTGCCCTCCACGCGCCGCGGTGCTGCCACACCTTCACCGCGCCCGAGGCGGGCAGGACCCGGATGGCCGTGGACGAGTCCCTGTCCGTGAGGTAGATGGTGCCCGAGTTGCAGCACCCCATGGGCGAAAAGCAGACCTGGTCGTCCTGAAAGCTCACCCCGTCGGCCGGGAGCGCGGTGCCGTTGGGCCCCACGCCGGCGCGGCTGCCGAAGGAGACCCCCCTGCCCAGGGAGAACGGCCCCAGGGTCTTTTCCCCGTCATCGGGCTTCCCGTCCTCGTCGGCGTCGCCGTAGCAGTGCCAGGTGTCTCCTGCCGGATCGAAGACCATGCGCCACGGGCATGCCTGCTCCATGGCAAGGTCCCTGGTCCGGCGCAGGTCCAGCAGGATCCGGTCGGTCTGCGCCATCAGCCTCTTCCTTGCCGTGAAGACGCCCATGTCCGGCAGGGCGAGGGCGGCGAGGACCGCGATGACGGCGAGGACCACCAGCAGCTCCATGAGGCTTGTCCCTGCGGCTTGCCGGACGAACGGCCCGGCTGGGTCCGGCCCGGCGCCCGTGCCGTCGGACGCACCGGTGCCGTAAGAAGGATTGTCCATGATCGGTCCCTCCTTGTCACATCATTCAATAGCAGGTCAAGATTCCACCCTGCTTCATAAAACATCCCAAGGCAAAACGCCAGGGAATTTCATCACCGCCTAAGTCACGAACCGTCGCCCGCCCTGACGTCTATTCCCTCGGCCGCGAGCAGGGCTGCGGTCACGCCGATCCCTGCCTTCTTCCGCCCGTCAACCGTGACGCTGTTCACCCCGCACGACGGGCTCCCCTCCTTGAGCACGGCCAGGCGCACACCCAGGAGCTGCGCGATCTTCAGGGCGTTCCAGGCACCGTTCACGAAGCCCGCGGTAACGTCCTCCCCGCGCTCGTTCAGGACCCGCGCCGCTCCCCTGAGCACGTCCCGGCCGTCTCCGCCTGCGAAGAAGGCCTTCGGGCGTGGCGTGGGGAACCCACCCAACTGCTCCGGGCACACGGGTATAGGGATAAGGCCCTTCGCTTCGAGGATCTCATGGCAGGGTTTCGACGCGCCGTCGTACCGGCAGGGTATGCCAAGGAGACAGGCGCTGACCAGGACAGGACCCGTCAGGTGTCCAGGGGCGGGTTTATCAGGCATGGGGATTCGTCGCGCTCAAGGCCGTCGATGAAGACCTTTCTGTCCCTGACGGTGAGCCGCTTCTGCGCGAAGAGCTGGATGGCCTTGGGGTAGATCCTGTGCTCCTGGGCGAGGATCCGGTCCTTGAGCTCTTCCTCCGTGTCTTCGGGGTACACGGGGACCACCGCCTGGATGATGATGGGGCCGGTGTCCACGCCCGAGTCCACGAAGTGGACCGTGCAGCCCGAGAACCGCACCCCGTGGTCGATGGCCTTCTGCCTGACGTGGAGCCCGGGGAAGGACGGCAGGAGGGCCGGGTGGATGTTGATCACCTTGGACTGGAATTGAGCGAGGAACTCCGGGGTGAGCACGCGCATGAACCCTGCCAGGGCGACGAGCTCGACCCGGTATTCCTTGAGGACCCGCACGAGCTCACGGTCGAAGCTCTCCCGGTCGGGATACGCATCGTGGGGGACCACCACCGTGGGGATAGATTTCACCTCAGCGCGCTTCAGGGCATAGGCGTCCGCGGTGTTGCTGATGACCACGGCGACCTGCCCGTCGATCTCTCCCCGCTCGCAGGCATCCATGATGGACTGAAGGTTCGAGCCGCTCCCGGAAACCAGGACGCCAATCCTCAGCATGGCTACTCCTCGAAGACGACCGGCTCTTCGTCCTTCTTGATGGTGCGCACGTACCCGATCACGTCGGCGGTTTCCTTGAAGCCCTTGAGCCTGAGGAGCACGTCGTCCGCGTCCTTTTCCGCTACGATGATCACCATGCCGACGCCCATGTTGAAGGTGCGGTACATCTCCAGCTCCTCGATGGAGCCCCGGTCCTTGATGAGCCTGAAGATGGGAGGGATCTCCCAGGAGCCCTTCTTGATCACGACGCCGGTACGCCCGGACAGGACCCTGGGGATGTTGTCGATGAACCCGCCGCCGGTGATGTGGACGAGCCCCTTGATCTCGAAGGTCCTGATGAGGTTGAGCACGCTCTTGACGTAGATCCTGGTGGGCGTCAGCAGCTCTTCGCCAAGGGTCTTGCCGAGGTCGTCCACGTAGTCGCCGATGCCCATCTTCGCGTGGTCGAAGAGCACCTTTCTCACCAGGGAGAAGCCGTTGCTGTGGAGGCCCGAGGAGTGCACGCCGATGAGCACGTCCTTGGCGGACACCCGGGAGCCGTCGATGATCTTGTCGCTGTCCACGATGCCCACGCCGAACCCGGCGAGATCGTACTCCCCTTCGCCGTAGATCCCGGGCATCTCGGCGGTCTCGCCGCCGATGAGCGCGCAGCCTGCTTCCTTGCAGCCCTCGGCCATGCCGGTGATGATGGCCTTCGCTCTCTCAACGTCGAGCTTGCCGGTGGCGAGGTAGTCGAGGAAGAAGAGCGGGGTCGCCCCGTCCACGATGATGTCGTTCACGACCATGGCCACGAGGTCGATGCCGATGTAGCGGTGATTGTCGGCCATGTGGGCTATCTTGACCTTTGTGCCCACGCCGTCGGTGGAGGACACGAGGATGGGGTCCGTGTAGCTGCCCACGTCCAGCTTGAACCGCCCCGCGAAGCCGCCGATGCCGCCGAGCACCTCCGGCCCGTAGGTGGACTTGATGATGGATCTGATCCCCTTGATGAAGAGATTCTGCTTGTCGATGTCGACTCCAGCTTCCTTATACGTCAGTGACATGGAAACCCCCTACGCACACCTACCTACTATATGACACTTCCTTTAGTCAATTGCACTTTGCGCGTGAGGCCGCTTCGCATGAACGAATAATCAGATGTTTATATTATCAATAATGAAGCTCAGGCAGGGGATGGAGGGCGCATCCGAGGCCGGGCTCAGGGCAAAAAAAAGGGGATGGCGTCTGGGCAAGGGAACGTCATCCCGAAGAGGAGGTTTTTTAGGCATTAAGGTTGATGATGATTACCGGGTAAAGCCGATTACCTCCTGTCTCTCTTTCCACTACTGTACCTCTCTTATATACAACCAGCGTGCCAGCTTCAGATGCTGGAGGTAATGCTCTGAATATACTTGATATCGCTGGCGACACACAGAAACCTGTCCGGGTTTGAGGCCTTCGGGCCTGGAGAAAGTGTATAAAAGGTATACAATCACGGTATACACATGTATAGAGAATATACAGCTGCAGACGGTCCCTTTTCGGACAGAAGGCGACCGATCCATAAACGGTGGGCTTGGCATGGGATTTGTTAAAAACACGCGCGAGAATATACCTGGCATGAAAGGGAGCGGAGCCGACCAGAACTGGATTCGCCTGTCGCCCTGGGTGATCCTGGGCGCCTTCATCGTCCTTGTCCCCATCTTCGCCTTCATGACCGTAAAGAGCATCCGCACCCAGCAGGACAACATGATCATGCTCCTCAGGGAGAAGGGAGACGCCCTCATCCGCTCCTTCGAGGCAGGGACCAGGACCGGGATGGTGGGGTTCAACTGGAGCTGGGTGCAGATCCAGCGGCTTATCATGGAGACGGCCGAGCAGCCCGACATTCTCTACATCCTCATCACCGACCAGAAGGGCAAGATCATCGCCCACAACCAGCCCATGCTCATCGGCAAGACCCACGGCACGGACCTGAACCATGCCTCCATCAGCGACAAGATCCAGTCGCGCCAGATCTCGAGATACGACGGCAAGCCCATCTTCGAGGTATACCGGAGGTTCATCCCCTCCCGGAGCAGGGTCTACTCCCAGGGCAGGCGCATGATCCCCGAAGACTGGTTTCTCACCCACGTGTTCCCGGAGAATTTCCGCCAGCCCGTGCTCACCATCTTCGTGGGCCTCGACATGGACCCCATCGTGAAGACCACCCGGGAGAACACGCTCCAGAGCGTGTTCATCGCCGTGATCCTCATGCTCATCGGATTCTCCGGGATCGTGTCCATCATCATCGCCTACAACTACCGCCTCGCCAGGATGAGCCTCTCGAGGATCAAGGCCTTCTCCGACAACATCGTGGACAACATGCCGGTGGGGCTCCTCTTCATCGACGAGAACGGCCGGATCATCGCCATGAACAACGCCTCGGAAAAGATGCTCAGGATCTCCCTGGACGAGTCCGTGGACAAGCCCGCGCCGTCGGTCCTCCCCGCCCGGATCAACGAGCTCTTCGAGTCGGCACGCGACTCGGCCGTGGTCCAGGTTCAGGAGCTCGACGTGCCGGTGCAGGGGAGGAACCTGCTCTTCGAGGCGAGCGCGAGCGGCCTCAAGGGCGACAACGGCGAGCCCCTGGGCACCATCATCCTCCTCAGGGACATCACCGAACTCCAGCACCTCAAGAAGGAGGTGCTGAGGAAGGAGCGGCTGGCCTCGCTGGGGAGCCTGGCCGCGGGCGTCGCCCACGAGATCAGAAACCCGCTCGGTTCCATCAAGGGCTTTGCCACCTATTTCAAGGAGCGCTACAAGGACGTGCCCGAGGACCAGAGGACCGCGGACATCATGATCAGGGAGGTGGAGCGGCTCAACCGGGTCATCGGCCAGCTCCTCGAGTTCGCGCGCCCCATGAGCCTCACCCTCAGGCAGGTCAACCTGAAGGACGTTGTCAGGCACTCCGTGGAGACCATCAGGAGGCAGGCCAAGGCCAGGGGCATAGAGGTCGTCACCCCCGAGAGCCCTGACAACGGTTTTTACGCGAACGTCGACCAGGACAAGATCGCCCAGGTCCTGCTCAACGTCTACCTGAACGCCATGGACGCCATGAACCAGGGCGGCAGGCTCGTCATCTCCCTGGAGAAGGACGAGCTCAACTCGGACATCATCGTGAACATCTCGGACACCGGCCGCGGGATCTCGGGTGAGGACCTGAGCCGGGTCTTCGACCCCTACTTCACCACCAAGCAGTCCGGCACGGGCCTGGGGCTGGCCATCGTCCACAAAATCATGGAGGCCCACTCCGGGATGGTGAAGATAGCGAGCGGAAAGGACCAGGGCACCACGGTTTCCATCATACTGCCGACCGCAGGAAAGGATTCATGACCATGAACGCTGCCAGGGACATTCTCATAGCCGACGACGACGACGCCCACCGCATCATGCTCACCACCCTCCTGTCCGGATGGGGCTACCGCACCTTCGAGGCGGACGACGGGGGGAGCGCCATCGAGATGGTGAAGAAGCGGCCCTTCGACCTCATCCTCATGGACATCCGCATGGTCAAGGTCTCCGGCCTGGAGGCCCTCGAGGCCATCAAGGGCATCAACCCCGCCATCCCGGTCATCATCATCACCGCCTACTCGTCCGTGGAGACCGCCATCGAGGCCATGAAGAAGGGGGCGTACGAGTATCTCACCAAGCCGCTGGACTTCGAGGAGATGCGCATGAAGATGGAGCAGGCCATGGACCACAGCAGGCTCAAGCAGGAGAACCGCATCCTCCGGGAGATCATCGGCGAGCGCTTCGACACCCGCAACATCATCGGCAAGAGCCCGCCCATGGTGAGGCTGCTGGAGACCACGTCGAAGGCCGCCACCTCGGACGCCACCGTGCTCATCACGGGCGAGAGCGGCTCGGGCAAGGAGGTCATCGCCGGCGCGGTCCACTTCAACAGCTCCCGCAAGGACAACCCCTTCATCAAGCTCAACTGCGCCGCCATCTCCGAGGGCCTCCTCGAGTCCGAGCTCTTCGGGCACGAGAAGGGCGCCTTCACCGGCGCCATCAGGCGCAGGGAGGGCCGGTTCAGCCAGGCCCACAAAGGCACCCTCTTCCTGGACGAGATCAGCGAGATGTCCATGGCCATGCAGGCCAAGCTCCTGCGGGTCATCCAGGAAAAGGAGCTCACCAGGGTCGGGGGCGAGGACGTGCTCACCGTGGACGTGCGGCTCATCGCAGCCACCAACCGCGACCTCCTCTCCGAGGTCCAGAAGGGCAACTTCCGGGAAGACCTCTACTACCGGCTCAACGTCATCACCCTGAAGGTGCCGCCGCTCAGGCAGCGCCGGGAGGACATCCCGCTCCTGGCGGAGCACTTCCTGAAGCTCTTTTCCCAGAAGAACGCCAAGGAGATCAAGGGGTTCACCCCCCAAGCCATGGACCGCCTCATCCGGTACGACTGGCCGGGCAACATCAGGGAGCTCATGAACACCATCGAGAGCGCGGTGGTGCTGTCGAGCTCCGAGTACCTGAGCGAGGACATCCTGCCCTTCATCCCGGACGAGTCCGCCTCCGCCGAAAGGCCCGACTTCTTCCCCTCGGACCTCCCCTTGGACGAGGTGGAGCGCTCCACCATCCTCAAGACGCTGGAGACCTCGGGCTGGAACAAGAGCGAGGCGTCCCGGAAGCTGGGCATCACCCGGGCCACCCTGCACAAGAAACTGAAGAAGTACGGGGTGACGTGAGGGACTCAGCCCTTTTCGGGCAGGCCCGGACAGTACGAGGCGAGCCTGTGGAGAAAATCTTCCCTTCCTTTGAACAGGATGGCGTTCAGGCCCATTGACCGGGCCCGCTCCACGTGACCCGGTGTGTCGTCCACGAAGAGGGCCTCGTGCGGGGCAAGCCCCATCTCCCCGAGCACGTCCGTGAAGATCGACGGGCTCAGCTTCGACTTGCCCAGGTGATAGCTGTTGAACACCCGCTCGAACAGGCCGAAGATCCGCATGCTTTCCTCGAGCTCGTCCAGCCAGTCCGTCTGGTCGCTCAGGATGGCCACCCTGACGCCCAGACTTTTCAGCCTCCCGATCACCTCGAGCATCCACGGCCGCACAATGAACCCCTTGAGGATGGTCTCCCTGAGGTCCCTGTCCGCGCCCCTGATCCCGGTCTCGCGCCTGAGCTCGTCCCAGAACTCTTTTTCCGTTCCCGTGCCCAGGAGGTACCCCGTGTCGTGGATGGCCTCCCGGGCCTTCTCGAAAAAGGCCTCCTCGTCCAGGCCGTTGTCCCTGGCTATCTGATAGAGACCGTTCTTGAACCCCTCGTCGGCGATCACCCCGCCGAAGTCGAGGAGCACTGCCTTCACGCCCGCATTCATGTGCAGATACGCCCCCTTTCGCTATGGAGCGAGAATATATCCCCGGAACACGAAAAGCAACGGCAGAACGAGGAAGAGGAAGGCCAGGGTGTTCACGGCAAAGAGGTTCGACGCGAGCTTCGTGTCCAGGCCGAAGAGCACGGAGGCCACCACGGAATAGATGGCGGCCGGCATGAAGGCCTGGATGAGGATGACCGCCTTCACCTGGGGGTCGAGGCTCAGGAGGGAGAGGCACAGGGCCGCCGCAGCGGGCACGGCCACGAACTTGATCAGGGCGAGCATGACGTTCTCCCGGTTCGATGACAGCATGTCGGAGAGGGTGAAGTTCATGCCCATGCAGAGGTAGTAGAGAGAGATGGAGACGATCATGAAGAGGTCCACGGGAAAGGCCGCTGCCGGGCGGGGCACGCCGGCGAGCTGGAGCGCGATGCCCAGGGCAATGGTCGCCAGCGGCATGTTCTGGAGGTCGAGGACGTACTCCCGGACGATCCCCGTCCTCTCCCCCGAGGAGACCGATCTGGCGTAGGGGAAGATGACCGTGAACACGTACAAAAGAAAGTACGAGAGGAAGAGGAACGCCAGGCCGAGGCCCTGCTCCCCCATCAAAAGGTAGCAGATGAAGGCGCCCATGGTGAACCCGTGGTTGGCGATGGAGGAGCTGATGAGAAAGGTCGCCCGGGACCTTCCCCGAAGCGGCACGAAGGCGAGCGAGGCCCTGCCGAAGGCCAGGCCCGCGAGCACGAGGAACAGCCCGGACAGGGGCAGGAGGGCCATCTCGCCGGTGAGCTTGAGGCCCCAGGTGCTCCACAGGGCGATGAAGGGCTCGATGCCGATGAGGTTTATCCGGATGAGCCTGCGCGCCGTGCCTTCCGCGTCGGTTACGCGTTTCTTGAGCGAAGTCCCCAGGAGAAAGGGCGCGATGATGACAAACTGGAAGAGGAGAAACCGGGCAGTTATGCTCATGGGCGGGAATCGTCAGCCTTCCCCTTCGGAGCCGCTTTCGGCCTTGGCCCGCGCCCTCTTTGCCCGCTTCGACTTCTGCTTCCTGATCTTTTCGATCTTTCTGCCCAGGGAGGAGTCCCTGCCAAGGCGGGAGGCCTCCACCTTGTCCGCGAGGGTGCGGCGGGCAAAGAAGCGGTTCGCCTCCCGGGACCTGGTCTCCTGGCTCTTCACCTCGATGCCGGTGGGGATGTGCCTGAGGTGCACGCAGGAGGAGGTCTTGTTCACCTTCTGGCCTCCCCTGCCCTGGGCGCGGATGAACCGCTCCTCGATGTCCTGCTCGCGGATGCCCAGTTCGCCCATCCGCTCCTCGAGCTGCCTGATCTTCTCGGGGCCGATGAAGGCGTTGCCCCCCATGTCCGCTCCTCCGGAAGCCCTCTTCAGCGGATGAAGAGCCAGTAGAAGGCGGTGAAGACCATATAGACCACGGCCAGGCCGATGACGAAGGGCCACTTGCCGTGGAAGTGCACGGGCCCGAAGAGCCAGTACTGGCACTTGGCGCACTGGTGGAACCACCTGCGGGGGATGACGCTCCTGCACTTGGGGCAGTAGTGGATCACGGCGTTGGGGTCGCGCTCCCGCTCCCTGATGTTTTCCCTGAACCCTTCGCGGACCGAGATGTCCGTCCTGCACTTGGGGCACTTGACGCTCATGGGCTGGAAATCATCCCAGACGACCTTCTTCCCGCAGTTCGGGCACTTCACGGCTATCATCGGCTTCTACGATCCTCCCTTTTCATTCAAGCTACCTTTGAGCCATCTCCCGCCCTGGATGACGAACATGGAGAGCTGTAACGTATCAGAACCACGGTCCATCATCAACGTAATTATCTTGCCGTCGTGGGTAAAGGACGCGTTCACCGGAGGTGACGAGCGCACGTGGACCTCCCTGGGCAGGGCGTGCTCGTCGAGGACGAGCCTGCCCCACAGGTAGGAGACCGCCATGCCCTGTTTGAGCTGGCGCTTCCAGAGATACGGGGTGTCCGGCGGGATGCCCGCCATGAGGCCCATGAACTCTTCGTAGTCGAATTCGTACTCCCTGATCTTAGTGCCCCACACGTTGTAGAGCCTGGCCTTGCCGTCGGATATGTCCATGGTGTAGAGGACCAGCCCCAGCGGGCCGTAGATCTGGGCCGAGCCGCTTCTGTTCGACACGATGCTCATGGCTCCCTGAAAGCCCACCTCCTCGCCGTTCACCTGGGCCCTTCCCTGGAACTCGGCCCTGAAGGGATAGCTCCCCTCGGTGGGCACCTTGAGCGATGCGCACCCCGAGGCCAGCAGGACGAGGAAGAGGATGGCGACCGACCGGCATCTCATGATGAGCTTTATTCTATATGGCCCCGCAGGCCAAAGGCAACAGGTATTGACTCGGGTTTTGACAACATTACATTATACGATATGATAAAGCGAATATTGATACCCACCGACTTCAGCGAATCATCACGGCATGCGCTCAAATATGCAATTGATTTAAATAAGGTTTTCAAGGCCAGGCTCTTTCTCATCCATGTACTCCAGGACTTCACCGAGTTCTCCGAGTACAACCTGAGCCCGAGCATACTCCCCCAGCTCTACCTCGAATTTCAGGAAAACGCCGCCAAGAGGCTCGACGAGATGGTGACGGGCATGGTGCCCGGGGACATGCACTGCGACACCTATATCCTCCACGGCGTTCCCTTCTTTGAGATCATCCAGTTCTCGAAACGCGAGGACGTTGACCTCATCGTCATCGGCACCCGCGGCAGGACCGGCATCAAGCACGTGCTGTTCGGCCACACGGCGGAGAAGGTCGTGAAGAAGGCCCACTGCCCCGTGCTCTCGGTCAAGGACCCCGAGGTCGAATTCTCGATGCCTTAGTCTCCGCTCACGGGATTGATGGGGTTGATCGGCCCCTCGACGCTCCCTTGGGTGAACTGCCTCACCAGGGGATCGTCCGTGGTCCTGAAGTCCTCGGGCGTGCCCTCGAACACGATCCTGCCCCGGTAGAGCATGGCCATGTAGTCCGCGATGGAGTAGGCGCCCTTGATGTCGTGGCTGATGACCAGGCTCGTGGCATGTGTCCGTTCCTGGACCGCTCTGACGAGCATGTTGATGGCGTTGGACATCACCGGGTCCAGGCCGGTGGTGGGCTCGTCGAAGAGGATGAACCTCGGCTTCATGGCCAGGGCCCGTGCGAGCCCCACCCGCTTGCGCATGCCCCCCGAGATCTGGGACGGCATCTTCGTTTCGATGCCCGAGAGTCCCACTTCGGTGAGGAGCCTGTCCACCTCCTGTCTGATCCGCTCGGGCGGGTAGTCCGTGTGCATGGCAAAGGGGAAGCCCACGTTCTCGCCGACGTTCATGGAGTCGAAGAGCGCTGCGTCCTGGAAGCACACCCCGAACTGCGATCTCACCTCCTTGAGCTGGAGCTCGTTCATGGCGGTGATGTCGTGTCCGTCGATGAGGATGCTCCCCGAGTCGGGTTTTATGAGCCCCAGGATGTGCTTCAGGAGGACGCTCTTCCCCGTGCCGGAAGGACCGATGACCACAGTGATCCTGCCCTCGGGGACGTCGAGGGAGAGATCGTTGAGCACCGTCTGCCCCTTGAAGGTCTTGGTGAGCGACCTGATCTGGATCACGTATCCGTCCTCCAGGTGGTGGCGTAGAGGTCGGTGCGGCGGTGGGAGGCGAGCGGGAAGGTTTCCCTGATGGCCTTGATCCGGTCCAGGTCGATCTCGGTGGTAGCAACGCATTCGCCCTCACCTGCGTCGAGCAGGATCTCGCCCCAGGGCGAAGCGATCATGGAGTGCCCGTAGGTTACGTACTTCAGGGCAGGGTTGCGCGCCGGCTGCACGCCGACCACAAACCCCTGCAGCTCCACGGCCCGTATCCTCATGAGCATCTCCCAGTGGGCTGTGCCCGTGGAGAGCGAGAAGGCGGCGGGGACGAAGAGAAGACTCACGCCCCTGTCAACGAGGATCTGGGTCAGCGGCGAGAAGCGGATGTCGTAGCATACCAGGACCGCGGCCCTGCCCCAGGGGTTCTCGAAGGTCTCGAGGGCGCTTCCGGGCATGATCACGTCGGACTCCTTGACCGCAGGTCCGCCGGGAGGGGTGCAGTCGAAGAGGTGTATCTTGTCGTGGTGATGGATCACGTCCCCGGTGCTGCTTATGACGAACGCCCGGTTGAAGAACCGACGGCCGTCGCCTTCCCAGGGCATGGACCCGGCGACGAGGATGACCCCGTTCTCGGAAGCGGCCCCCTTGAGCCTCTCGAGGGCTTCCCGTGCCAGGGTGGCGGAGCGCCTGATGGCGGGGGGATCGTACGGGGTGAAGAACATCTCGGTGAGGACCACGATCCGGGCGCCCTTCCCGGCCGCCTCCCCGATCATGGAGAGGGACCTGGCCAGGTTGCCTTCGAAGTCGTACCCCTGCTCGATCTGGCATACCCCAATGGTCACTGTGTTCAACGGGCCCTCCGGCATCTCGTTCTTTCTCAAGGGACTGCGCGTGCGCGGACACCACTGTGATATCGGCATTCAGGCCGGGAGTCAATTCTTTTCCCGCCGGGGCACGGTCGGAAGGGTTCAGAAAAACAGGGAATACATGTAGTTCACCAGGAACTTGGACTTTCCGTCCCTGGGGAGCCAGATGCTGACCTCGGTCTCGGGGGTGCGGTTCTTCCGCATCCACGCCCTCAGGTTGTTCGGGGGCACGTTGATGCAGAAGAACTCGTTCCAGGAGTTGACGTAGAGGAGATCCACCTCCTGGATGCTGTTGTACTGGTCGGGGTTCTCCATGTTCCCGATGACCACGACCTGCTTCACGTGCTTCTTTTCCATGAGCGAGTCGCGGTCCAGGCCCACGGAGTTCGCCTCCGGGATGAGGGTGTTCATGTCCTTCAGGAGCGCCTGTATGTCGAAGAGCGCCGCCCGGGAGGCGTTCGGAACCATGTGCAGGGCGGTGGAGGCGTCGACCCTCTTGTTGTACGCCAGCCAGGCGATGATCTTGGCGACCCGGTCGGCGGTCATGATGGGCTTCACCCGCCCCTTGTCGGGATAGGCGGCGTGGATGGCCCACTGGCCCCGGTCGAACGAGAAGAAGATCTCCTCGTAGGCAGGTTCCTTCTTTTTCACCCGCTTCTCGGGGTCGATCTTGCCTTCCTTGGAGACATAGAAGGCCTCGATGCGGCGGCGCAGGATCTCCATCTCCACGTCCTGGTCGAGCTGGGAGTTGATGAGAAAGGATTTCGACCTGCGGATGAGGATCACCGTGGTGCGCTTGAGGTAGTCGTGCAGCTCGTCGCCGAAGGCGCGGTACTTGTCCACGCTCCACTCGTGGAACCGGTTGAGCCCGGCGAGATAGCCGATGGACCAGCCCCATTTCTTCACGACGTCCACCATGATGGTGGGCTTGTTGTGCCGGCTGAGGCTCATGAGGTCGTTGACGTGGATGTTGGGGGAGATCTTCAGGTAGAAGCATTTCCTCAGCAGGTCGATGGTCTTCTCGTCGCCCTGGGAGCGGTAGTAGTCCTCGACCCGCTGGTAGACCTCCACGTAGGGATCGATGATTTCGTCCGTGTCCGCGTCCATCACGCGCCTCTTGATCTCCTCGCACAGCAGGGGCCTGTCCTGGGACTGCTCGAGATAGGTGGCCACGAGCGCCATCTTGAGCACGGACTTGAGCGGGTCGTCGAGCGCCTTGTGCATCTGCCACAGCGCGCCCCCGAAGAGCTCCTCCTCGGGGATGGAGGTGATGTTCCCCATGTCGATGAGGTCGGTCTCGTCGTCCTTGTGCCTGGTCTTCACGAACCGGCTCATCTCCTCGTAGGTGCCGTTGCCCGCCTCCGGCGGCACGACCCACCACAGGGGGATCCTGCCCTCGATGAGGGTCAGGGTCCGGTAGAACTCCTCTTTCAGGATGTTCTTCATGGCCGAGCCCGACCCTTCCTGGGACACCATGCCGAAGTTGTTCTGCCTGATGTCCTCGATGTCCATGAGGAAGAAGTGGACCTCGATGATGTACTGGCTCGTGATCCACCGCTGGAGGAGCTTGAGCTTCCGCTCGAGGAGCCTCATCCTGGCCTTGCCGATGGCGGCGGCGTCCACGACCACCCAGATGTCGTAGTCCGACTCCCTCGTCTGTCCCAGACTCCCCACGGATCCGATGGTGAACAGGCCGTCTATCTCCCGGTTCGCGGGTACGAGGGCCTCGATGTCCGCCGGCCTGACGCGCAGCGAGAACAGCGACTCAATGCTCTTGAAGGTGGCCTCGGGCCACTCCATGCACCTGACCCCGCACGGGCAGTCGTCGTCGCCCATAAACCCGGGGAGCTCGGGGTGGTTCACGTGGAGACACAGGGGGACCAGGTTCAGGATGACGCGCGCCCCCAGCGGATCGTTCATCTGCATGATCCGTCTCTTGTTGCCGTTGTGGAGAGCGAAGGCGTTGCGCCCCGCGTCTATGCGCGCTTCTATGCCGTTCATTTACTGTTCGTTATCGCTCGAAACACTGCGCGACTTTAACACATGCGCCAGCAGGGCAAGGCCTGCGGCCACCATGCCCAGGCAGAGGATCTGCCCCATGGACAGGGCCCCGAAGAAGAGTCCCAGGTGAGCGTCGGGCTCGCGGAAAAACTCGAGGAAGAACCTCATGGTCCCGTAGAGCAGGAGGAAGCAGGAGATGAGCACACCCCGAGTCTGCACCTTCCTGCTCATGAGGTAGAGGATGACGAAGAGGAGCAGCCCCTCGGCGAACCCCTCGTAGAGCTGGGACGGGTGCCTGGGCAACGGCCCTCCCCCGGGGAAGACCATACCCCAGGACACGTCTGTGACCTTGCCGTAGAGCTCGGCGTTGATGAAGTTGCCCATCCTGCCGAAGAACAGCCCCGGGGTCGCAGCCAGGGCCCCCATGTCCGCCAGCATGAGCAGCGGCTTCCCGCTGCGCCAGGCGAAGACGGCGCCCGCGAGGACCAGTCCGATGAGCCCGCCGTGGAACGACATGCCCCCCTCCCACACGGCGAATATCTTCAGCGGGTGGTGGATGTAGAAGGAGAAGTTGTAGAAGAGGCAGTACCCCACCCGGGCACCGATGATGAGGCCGGCGATGGCGTAGGTGAAGAGGTCTTCCAGCTCGGGCCTGCTCATGTCGTACCCCTTGCGCCTGATCAGGTTCAGGGCGATGAAGAAGGCGCACGCGAAGCCTATGATGTACATGAGCCCGTACCAGCGGAACTGCAGTGGGCCTATCTGGAAGAAAACCGGATCGATTTGCGGGTATTCCATGGGTCAACCCTTCTCACACTACCCCGATGAAAGTCAAGGTCGTAAGGGATGGCTCCCATGGCGGGCAGAATTTTTCGATCGCGTGCAAAAGCCCGGGTTTTGGCGAGCTCTCCGGCCGATAAACACTGAACAATTTTTCAGAAAACCCCGCAGGCGACCTTGACTAAATTACATTGAATTGTTATTGTCCTTATTAAATAAAGGGGAAGAGTTCATGTTTAAAGTGGGAGATATCGTCGTTTACCCTGCGCACGGAGTCTCGGAAGTTGAAGCGATAGAGACCAGAGAAATTTCAGGGAGCACAATTTCTTTTTTTATATTAAAGGTTATCGACACGGAGATGACCGTCATGGTGCCCGTGACGAATGTCCAGAACGTGGGCATCCGCGAGCTCATCGACAACAAGGGGATAGAGCGCGTCATGAACATCCTCAAGGAGCGCTCCGTGTCCGTCGATAATCAGACATGGAACAGGCGTTACCGTGAATATATGGAAAAGATAAAGAGCGGGTCCGCTTTCGAGATTGCGGAGGTCTTGAGGGACCTGAACATCCTCAAACGGGGCAAGGAGCTTTCCTTCGGCGAGCGGAAGATGTACGACACAGCCAAGAATCTCCTGGTGAACGAAGTCTCCACCTCAAAGAAGATCAGCAAGAAAGAGGTGGAGAAGATGCTCCTCGAGGCAATGGGCAAGGTGGAATCAAAGTCTTAAGATTAGGATTGATCGAATGAAATGGTTTCTGAGAAGTTTCATTGCGCTGGTGGTATTCTACGGCGCCTTCAAGTACGCCGAGCAGATGGGCGGCGGGGTCCTGTTCATCATCCTGCCCCTTATCGCCGAGGTCTGCCTCCTGGCCATTATCGTAAGTGAAATCAGGGGATTGAAACAGCACCCCATGGCCTACATCGGGGGGTTTCTGGGGACCATCCTGGGGCTCATCATCGGGAGCCTGCTGGGGTACGTGTTCCTGGACAACGACGACATCGCGGGGGGCGTCTACCTCTTCATCCTCATCAACGCCCTGTTCGGGTACATCGGGTTCACCATCGGCCTGGAATGGGGCAAGGAGCTCGTGCACCTGCCCGTGTTCCGCAACTCCGGCAGGGGCGAGCAACTCAAGCGGAAGATCCTCGACACGAGCGTCATCATCGACGGCAGGATCCCCGACATCTGCGACGCCGGCTTCATCGACGGGGTCCTGGTGGCGCCGCAGTTCATCCTCAACGAGCTCCAGCACATCGCCGACTCGTCCGACCCCCTGAAGAGGGCGCGCGGCAGGAGGGGCCTCGACATCCTGAACCGGCTCCAGAAGAGCCCCCAGGTCAAGATCGAGATCACCGACAAGGACTTCCCGAAGATCAAGGAGGTGGACTCCAAGCTCATCGCGCTCGCCAAGGAGCTCGAGGCGGACGTCCTCACCAACGATTTCAACCTGAACAAGATCGCCCAGATCCAGGGCGTCAACGTCCTGAACATCAACCAGCTCGCCAACGCGGTCAAGCCCATAGTACTGCCGGGTGAGAGCCTGTCCGTCACCATCACCAAGCAGGGCAAGGAACGGGGACAGGGGGTCGCCTACCTCGAGGACGGGACCATGGTGGTCGTCGAGCAGGGCGAGAGCCTGCTCAACAGGAGCACCGAGGTGGTGGTCACATCGATCCTGCAGACCCCGGCCGGAAGGATGATCTTCTCGACTCCCAAGAGCAATGGCGGTTGATGCGGTCATCACGGGCGGCGGGAGCGGCATCCGCTTCGGCCGGAAAAAGCAGTTCACCATCCTCGGGGGCGTCCCCCTCATCAGAAGGACCGTGGCGTGCTTCGACAGCCACCCCCTCGTGGAGCGCCTCATCGTCGTCGTGCCCGAGGAGGACCTCGAGCTGACCGCGGGCATCCTCGAAGGCACCGGGAAACCGCTCGAAATAACCGCCGGCGGCAGGACCAGGCAGGAGTCGGTGCGCAACGGGCTCAAGCTCTGCCGGCCGGACGGCAGCGTCCTCATCCACGACGGGGTGCGGCCCTTCGTGCCCCCTGACCTCATCACCCGTGTCCTTCTGGGCATCGAGGGATATGAAGCATGTATACCTGGACTTGCGGTGTCAAATACCTTAAAAGAAGTGGAAGGGGACCTCGTGGTGAGGACCGTGCCGAGGACCGGGCTCTTCAGCATCCAGACGCCCCAGTGCTTCCTGACCAGGGCCATCGGGGAGGCCCACGCGCGGGCCGAGGCCGCCGGCAACCTGGAGGCCACGGACGACAGCGCCCTCATCGAGGCCGCCGGGGGGAGGGTCAGGCTCGTGCCGGGCGACCCCCGGAACATGAAGATCACGGTGGCTCAGGACATGGAGATCGCAGAGGCGCTATTGAGATGTCGTACAGAACCGGCATAGGGTACGATATCCACCGGCTGGTGGTGGGCAGGAAGCTCATCCTCGCGGGGGTGCCCATCGCCCATCCCCGCGGCCTGCTGGGGCACTCGGACGGGGACGTGGTGCTCCACGCCGTGTGCGACGCCCTGCTGGGGGCCTGCGCCATGGGCGACATCGGCGTCATGTTCCCGGACACGTCTCCGGACACCAGGGACATGGACTCGCTGGTCATGCTCAGGCAGGTGATCGAGAGGATCGCGCCTGTGCACCGGGTGGTGAACATCGACGTCAACTGCATCTGCGAGAGGCCCAAGCTCTCGCCCTTCCGGGAGAAAATGGTTGCGAACATAGCTGAGGCGTGTAAGATCGATGCCTCTGCGGTTTCCGTAAAGTTCAGGACCCATGAGGGTCTCGGAGAGATCGGCTCGGGCGAAGCGATAGCGGCGCAGGCCGTAGTCCTCCTGGAAAAAGCAGATTAAGGAGTGAAACCATGACCATATCCGTCTACAACACGCCGTACAGGAAAAAGCAGCCCTTCACCCCGGTGGGGGAGAACAGGGTGGGGATGTATGCGTGCGGGGTCACGGTCTATGACATGAGCCACATAGGGCATGCCAGGTCCATGATCATCTTCGACGTCATATCGCGCTTCATCCGGAGCAAGGGGTACGAGCTCACCTATGTCCGGAATTTCACGGACGTGGACGACAAGATCATCGCCCGTGCCAACGAGCTGGGCACCTCGTACAGGGAGATTTCGGAAAAGTACATCGACGAGTTCCAGACCGACATGCGCACGCTCAAGGTCCTCAAGGCGGACGTGGAGCCCAAGGCAACGGACTACATCCCCCAGATCATCGAGATGATCCGGGTCCTCGAGGAAAAGGGCTTCGCGTACCGGGCGGACGACGGCAGCGTCTACTACAGCGTCTCCAGGTTCAGGAACTACGGCTCCTTGAGCGGCAGGCGCACCGAGGAGATGATCGCCGGCGCCCGGGTGGGCATCGAGGAGGCCAAGCGTGACCCGCTCGACTTCGCCCTGTGGAAGCGGAGCAAGGAGGGCGAGCCCTTCTGGGACAGCCCCTGGTCCAAGGGCAGGCCAGGCTGGCACATCGAGTGCTCGGCCATGAGCACGAACATTCTAGGCCCCACCCTGGACATCCACGGCGGCGGCAGGGACCTGATCTTCCCCCACCACGAGAACGAGATCGCCCAGTCCGAGGGCACCTACGGCGTGCCGTTCGTGAAGTACTGGGTCCATAACGGCTTCGTCACCATCAGCGGCGAGAAGATGAGCAAGTCGCTGGGCAACTTCCTCACCATTCGCGACCTCGTAAAGGAAGTCCACCCCGAGGTCCTGAGGCTGCTCCTCATCTCCCAGCACTACCGCAGCCCCATCGACTTCTCCAAGGACTCGCTCCACGCCACGACACAGGCCCTGGTGCGCTTCTACGAGGTGCTCGACCGGATTTCGAAGTCCCCGGACAGCGGCTCCGAGCACCGGATACAACCCCTGGCGGAAGGCTTCCTCAGGGACTTCGACGAGGCCATGTCCGACGACTTCAACACGCCCCGGGCCATTGCGCTCCTCCACGACCTCACCACCATGGTGAACCGGGCGCTCGACCTCAGCCCCACGGTGACCGCCCACGACGCCGCGGCCCTGAAAGGGGCGTTCGGCAAGGTCTCCGAGGTGCTCGGCATCCTCGAGGAGGAACCGGCCGTGTTCCTGGAAAAGGTCAAGCGCTCGGGCATCAGCGAGATGGGGCTGAAGGCCTCCGAGATCGAGGATTACATCGCCCAGAGGGCGGCGGCCCGAGCGGCAAAGGATTTCAAGAAGGCAGACGAGATCAGGAACACCCTGCTCTCGAAAGGAATACAGCTCAAGGACACCCCGGAAGGGACTGTCTGGGAAAAGATTCAGTAAGGAAGCAATGGATTTCAAGATCGTATCACCGTTTCAGCCGCAGGGCGACCAGCCGGCGGCCATAGACGCCCTGTGCGAAGGCATAAGCTCAGGGATTCGCGACCAGGTCCTCTTAGGCGTCACCGGCTCGGGCAAGACCTTCACCATGGCCTGCGTCATCGAGCGCATGAAGCGCCCGGCCCTGGTCATCGCACCCAACAAGATCCTGGCGGCGCAGCTCTACGGGGAATTCCGCGACCTGTTCCCTGACAACGCGGTGGAGTACTTCGTGAGCTACTACGACTACTACCAGCCCGAGGCCTACGTGCCGTCGAGAGACCTCTACATCGAGAAGGACTCCTCCATCAACGAGGACATCGACAAGCTCAGGCACCGCGCCACCCGGGCGCTCTTCGAGCGCGAGGACTGCATCATCGTCGCCTCGGTGTCGTGCATCTACGGCCTGGGCTCGCCCGAGGCCTACTCGGGTATGCTCCTGTACCTCGAGGAAGGCAGGGACCTCACCCGCAGCGACGTGCTCAAGAAGCTCGTGGAGATCCAGTACGAGCGCAACGACTACGACTTCACCCGCGGCACGTTCAGGGTGCGGGGCGACGTGGTGGACATCTTCCCGGTCCACGAGGAGGACACGGCGGTCCGGGTGGAGTTCTTCGGCGACGAGATCGACTCCATCTGGCAGATCGACACGCTCAGGAACCGGAAGCTCCAGAGACTGGGTCATTTCCCCATCTACCCCGCCTCGCACTACGTGACACCCCGCGATCACCTGGTGAACGCCGTCGATGCAATCAGGGAGGAGCTGAAGGAGCGCATCGCCTTCTACCGGTCCGAGAACCGGCTCATCGAGGCCCAGCGCATCGAGGAGCGGACGAACTACGACATCGAGATGCTCATGGAGACCGGCGTGTGCCAGGGCATCGAGAACTACTCGCGCCACCTCACGGGCAGGGCGCCCGGCGATCCGCCCCCCACCCTCATCGACTACCTGCCCAAGAACACCATCGTGTTCCTGGACGAGTCGCACATCGGCGTGCCCCAGCTCATCGGCATGTACCGGGGCGACCACTCCCGCAAGGACACGCTCGTGGAATACGGGTTCAGGCTCCCCTCCGCCCTGGACAACCGGCCCTTGCGATTCGACGAGTTCAACAGGCTCGTGAACACCATCGTCTACGTGTCCGCCACACCCGGACCCTACGAGGCGGCCCAGGCAAAGGGACGGGTGGTGGAGCAGCTGGTGCGGCCCACCGGCCTGCTGGACCCGGTGGTGGAGATCAGGCCCGCCAGCACCCAGGTGGACGACCTGTACCGGGAGATCGTGAAGAGGGTCGACTCGGGCGAGCGGGTCCTCGTGACCACGCTCACGAAGCATATGTCCGAGGAGCTTACGGAATACTACCAGAACCTGGGCATCAAGACGAAGTACCTGCACTCGGACATCGACACCCTGGAGCGCATCGAGATCGTCAAGGCGTTGAGGGAAGGCAAGTTCGACGTGCTCGTGGGCATCAACCTCCTGCGGGAGGGCCTCGATATCCCGGAGGTGTCCCTGGTGGCCATCCTCGACGCGGACAAGGAGGGGTTCCTGCGCTCCGAGCGCTCGCTCATCCAGACCGCGGGCCGGGCCGCGCGGAACGTGAACGGCAAGGTCATCATGTACGCGGACACGAAGACCGAGTCCATCGAGAAGGCTTCGAGCGAGGCCATGCGCAGGAGGGAGCGCCAGAGCGAGTACAACAGGGCCCACTGCATCACGCCCAGAACGGTCCAGAAGAACATCCGGGACATCCTGGCCTCCATCTACGAGCGGGACTACCCGGACCTCTCGTCCATGGTGGACACCTCGGTGGGGAGCGTGGAGGTGGGCAGGCTCAAGGAGACAATCTCCGCGCTGGAAAAGAACATGCTGAAGGCAGCCGACGACCTCAGGTTCGAGGAGGCCGCGACGCTGCGCGACGAGATCAAGCGGCTCAGGAAGATCTCGCTGGCGGCCGGGGGATAGTCATGCTGGAAGAGGTCAGAGGCCTGGGATACGACGTCGTTCAGATGCCGCCCTACACCATCGTGTACCGGCGCGATATCGCCGACCTCCCCGCGTGCATCGGCGCCAGGCCGCATCCGGGCAGCGAGACCGAGGTCACGGGCAGGTCGGCCATCCGCGTGGTGGAGCCCGGCCTGGTGGTGAGGACGCTCACCCACGGGGGGCTCCTGCAACGCATCACCGGGAGCCGCTTCCTCACCTTGGGCAGGAGCCTGCGGGAGCTCGAGATCAGCTCGTTTCTCCTCTCCCAGGACGTGCCCACGCCCATCATCGCGGGCCTGCGGTTCAGGAAGAAGGGTCTGTTCTACTATATTGAGATAATCTCGAAGCTGGTGCCGGGGTCGGTCGATCTCCTCACCCACTTCGAAGGCCGCCCCGACGACGCCCTGCCCCTGCTGAGGAGCGCCGGAGCCCTCGTCAGGAGGCTGCACGACCTGGGGGTGTACCACTTCGACCTGCACGTGAAGAACATCCTGCTGGACGTGAACAGGACCCCCTGGATCATCGACCTCGACAACGCCTACCGGTTCACGAGCCTGCCCCCGGTGCTCAAGGCCAAGAACCTCGCCCGCTTCAAGCGCTCGCTGAGGAAGTGGGACGCCAAAGGCAGGATCACCCTCCCCCACGGCTGGGAACAGGCCTTTACCGGCGGGTACAACTCCCTGTCCTGACCTGACTTTCCGGAATCCTTATGCGAGAAGGCTTTCGATGGCCTTCCTCACGTCTCCCATGAGCCTGTCCCTCTCCTCGAGAGTGTAGCTCGAGGCGTCGATGGGGTCCCCGATGGCGAGGTGCACGTGCTGGTCCATGTATAGGTCCGAGGTGCCGGCTTTGAGGATCTTGTCCGAGTCTTTGATGCCCACAGGGATGATGCGCGCCCCGGTCTGGATGGCCACCACGAACCCTCCCTTCTTGAACTCGCCCAGCTTGCCGGTGCGGGTCCTGGTGCCCTCCGGCGCGATCCAGAGCACGATCCCGCTCTTCATCTTCTCCTTGGCGGTCTCGAGGTCCTTCAGGGCCTGCTGGTGGTCGAAACGGTCGATGGAGAGGAACTCGGCGGCCCTCAGGCCCCTGCCCCAGATGGGGACCCTGAAGAGCTCCTTCTTCGTGAGCATCCGGATGCTGCCGGGCAGGGACACGAAGATGAGCGGGATATCGTAGTGGCTGCGGTGGTTGGACATGATGATGTAGGGCACGCCCGGCTCGATGGTGACGCCGTTGGGGTTCGAAACCTCCCAGGTGGCCTTCGGCGCCCTAAGGAGCAGGCCCGACCACCAGCGCAGGATGCGGTCCGCGTACGCCCGGTCGTAGGTATTGGTGAAGCGCATGTACAGGGCATAGATGGAGATGCCCAGGGTCGGTGCAACGGTCTGCAGGATGATCCATATCTTCCTGAAGAAATTGGCCTTCACGGTAGCCCTCCTCTCGTAGATCCGGAACACCCGGGGGCGGTGCGCCCGGGCCGCGTGTCCGGGAAGCCCTTTATTTGGCGTGGGGACAGGTGTTTCCCTTCTTTTCCTCAGCCGCCCTCTTCTGAATGAAGTCCCGCTCCTTGATGAGATGGTCTGCGAGCTCCGAGAACTTCCACTCGATGGACTGGGGCGTCACCACGGCGAAGATGGGCCGCGGAATGTCGAGGTTCTTGTATTCCCGCATGAGGGTGTGGATCATGGGCGCGGGGACATTGAAGAAGAGCACGATCCTCTCGTCGCAGGAGAACTCCGTGTCCGCCCTGCCCCCGCTGAACAGGATCTCGTGGACAGGGAGGTCTCCCTGGTCCTTTTCTATGGCCTTGGCCTCGGGCGCGCCGGTCTCCTGGAACAGGCGGTCCAACTCGAGCATTTCCTCACAGGAATAGTTCCAGAGCAGTATCTGCGGGCTGGCGTCCATGCATGTCTCCTTCACAGCTGGTCCTGGGCCAGGATTCATCAGGCCCCGGCTCCCCCGGTCCCGGACACGGGCGTTTCTCCTGCAGCCGTTCCCGTCGTGATGAACGCTCTGCCGGAAATGTCGAGGGATGTCCGTTCTGTAGACATAATATAAGGCCGGCGAAGACGTCAAGGGGCTCTTTCCCGCAATAAATCCCTTTACTAATGGTTTGATCTCATTGTACCGATAGGCAGTACATAAACCCAGGAGGTACGTCCAAAGATGAGATGCTCCAAATGTGGCTATGTCAGCTTCGACTATCTTGACCGCTGCAAGAGCTGCGGCGAAGATCTCGTTCCTGCCAAGATCAAGCTCAACATCTACACCAAGGCCCCGCAGATAGAGATCGATGACGAGGGCTTTGCCGTGGGCAAGGTCGAAGAGGACCGCAAGGACCTCCTCGAGGAGAAGGCACAGTCCGGCAAGGGCCAGAAAGGCCAGGTCTCCATGGAAGACGTGCTTGCCGAAGACGGCGACGACAAGCTCGAGAGCTTCAATTTCGAAGAGGACGAAAAGGCTTGACAAGCCACCTCAAATTCACTACAAATCCCACTGTTGCCGAGGTAGCTCAGTAGGTAGAGCAGGGGACTGAAAATCCCCGTGTCGGCGGTTCAACTCCGTCCCTCGGCACCACGCCTGAGCTATCCGCAGAGACTCTTGATCCATCCCAATGCAGGTTTCATAATAAATAAATCCGTCCCCATATTTTCCCAAAGAAAGTCATCTCGGCGAAGCTCCCATCGCCATTCCAGATTTCATAAGGCGAAGGGAAGAGAGAGCAGAAGTCTCCAAAAAGTAGTGAGAAGTCGTTACTTGAGAACAAGCCCTGTATTCTATTTCAAAGGCCTTATTCCCCTACAACGAGGATAGTATGTGCAGCCCCAGAACTGATTGCCCGAAACGAGCTTTTTCTTAGTGGTCCGGATTACCATTTGTCCTCCGCATACAGGACACTTGGGGCTTTCCGAGTGCTTTATGATTTCTTCGTCTTGCATGGGCGGCATATACGCAAGATCAGAGAACATGGATAGGAGCTTTGTCCCGTCAATGAGCTCAAGCTGCTTGCCTTTTGCGAACTCCAGGGCTTCTTCGGTGAAGGTGCCGGAGGTGATGACGATGCCTCCGGACGAAGAGGGATCTGCAGTCACAACCCCGTATAGCTCCCTTATAACTTTTACCCCCACCTTCCATGTCTTCCAGTGCTTGCACTGGATCAGGAGCTTCTCGCCATTCTTCTCAGCGATGAGGTCTACACCCCCATCCGGTTTATTGCCCCCCTTTTGAGTCACTTCGAATCCTTTGGATCGATAGAGATGGCCGACAGTTTTCTCGAACTCATGCCAAGGCATTTCTCTGATATGTTCTGTGCCGATCTGTGCATGGAATTCTGGCTTCGCAGCACTCTCTTGCCCTTTGTTTGTGCTTTTGGCTTTTGCCGATTCAGCAATCGTTCTGATTAAGGAGATGAATGAGACAAACCCCAGGACAATAGCAAAAAGAGTGGCAAATGTTGGAGCGACTTGGGCCAGGGCGTTCATGGCTAAGCCATCAGGAGCATGCTTGCTGCCAGCTTTTGCTGCGAAATGTGCCGGAACCCAATATTTGAGCACCAAGTATACTACGACTGCACCGCAGGCAGTCACCCACCAAGGGAGGACAACCAGATCATCCAGAATAGATGTTCTCTTTCTTGCCATGATGAGCCCTTAATTATTGTATTCTTTATTCGGTGACGAGATTAATCCACTTCAGAATGATAGCCATCCCATTACAACACCGATAGTCATTATTCGGAATTTGGTTAAAAAAACATGAAATCATGACCATAAACAAGTAATCTACTCAGGAGATGCATGTCATTTGTCCTTGCTAAAAGTCAGTTAACATCTTGATGTAATGTCTATGGTTCCATGAACAACTCGGAGATGGAAGTACATTAATTTAAATAAAATATGTGGATAGATTTTCTGTCAGAGTCCAGGGGATACATCGTACGCGCAGTCGATGACTGTAGCCGTTCCGCCTCGTGGCTGATCGTTGCCGGCGTCGTTGACTGATACCTGTGAAGGGAATGTGCTGTAATAATATGGAAATGGTATAGAAGCCCAGGCTAAGTTGCTTTATATATGTCCCCATGATGCTCTTCAACGTCACCCACAAGTACAATTTCCTGGAGGCCTTTCTCTTCGACGTCATCGTCGCCCCTGCCGCGCTCGTGAGTGTGGCGCGGCTCGAGAACGCCGTCCTCTGCTCGGTAAAGGGCGGGGACAGGGTCCTCGACATCGGCTCGGGCGGGGGCCAGCTCGCCATCGCACTCAAGAGGGTTGTGAGCGGGCTCGACGTCACCGGCGTGGACCTCGCCGGGAGCCAGGTGAGGCGGGCACGGCGCAGAGCCGGGAGGTGCGGGGCGGACGTGGCCTTCGTTCAGGCCTCTGCCCTCGACCTGCCCTTCCCCGACGCGTCGTTCGACCTCGTGTACAGCGTGGACTGCCTCAAGCACTGGCCCGACCGGGACCGGGGCCTCAGGGAGTGCGTCCGGGTGCTCAAGCCCGGGGGCCTGCTCTTCATCGCCGAGGTGAACCGTCAGAGCACGGTGAGAAACGCCCTGCGGTTCATCCGACACTGGAATGTGCCGGCCGTCATCAAACCCTTCTGCATCCTGCCGTTCTTCTTGTTCGCGGTTTTCCGGTCGCTCACCGCTGAGCAGGTGCGCGCCCTCATGGAGCCCCTCGGCATGGAGGACGTATCGGTGGAGGCAGAGCCCGACAACGTGAACGTGCTCGTGAGGGCGGTTAAGCCGAGGGGCCTGCTTCGTCCTTGAACAGAACACGGGTAAGATCCATGTATCGAGGAGGTGCCTGTATTGCCGTTTTCCCGGAAATGAGAATGTACGTGTGAAAGGAAGAAATCTCTAAGCTGAGGAAAAAAGGCCGGGCGCTCCAGCCCGGCCCTCTCGATTCTTCGATGACCCTGCCTACGACGCCGTGGCCTTGTTGAGGCTGTACATGCTCTTGATCTGCTGTTCGTAGCGTTCCTTGATGATCCTGCGTTTGAGCTTGAGCGTCGGCGTCAGCTCCCCGCTCTCCACGCTGAAGGGCTTCGACAGGATGATGAAGTACTTGATCTGCTCGTAACGGGCCAGGCTCTTGTTCACCTGGTCCACCTGCTCCTGGATGAGGGCCTTGACCTCGTCCCGTGCCACCAGGGAGACAGAGTCGGTCACGCTCCAGCCGTTTGTCTTGGCGAGTTTGTTCAGCTCGTGGAAGTCGGGCACGATGAGCGCGGTGAGGTATTTTTCGCCGTCGCCGGTCAGGCAGACCTGGTCGATGTAGGGTCTGGAAGTGACGGCGAGCTCGATGGGGTGCGGGGCCACGTTCTTGCCGCCCGAGGTGACGAAGAGCTCCTTCTTCCGGTCCGTGATCTCCAGGAACCCGTCCGCGTCGAACCGGCCGATGTCGCCCGTGAGGAACCAGCCCTCGTCGTTGAAGGCCTCCTTCGTCTCCTGGGGCATGTTCCAGTAGCCCTGGAAAATCTGCGGGCCACGGGCGAGGATCTCGCCGTCCTCGGCGATCTTCTCTTCGGTCCAGGCAACGGTCTTGCCCACGGTGCCGGGCTTCACCTGGAGGCGGTAGGCTACGGTGTTGTAGGCGATGAAGAGCTTGAGGGCCCCGATGGGGTGGGTGTAGGGGGACTTGCCCCGGGCCGGCAGCCTGACCATGGCATCCAGGGTCCAGTCGATCATCTTGTTCTGGAAGCTGGTGAGGTTGTCCCGGTCGAGTCCGTGGAACTCGGGTGCGTTGTAGTTGAGCATGGCAGCGGTCTCGGTGAGGCCGTAGCCCTCGGTGAGCTGGATGCCCATGGAGCGGATGAAGGTGCACACCTCCCGGGCGAGCTTGCCGCCCCCGGAGCCCGCCATGACGAGGCGGTCAAGGCCGGCCATCTTCCGGATGCGGTTGAACACCAGGACGTTCGCCTGGGAGAACAGGATGAGGTCGAGCATGTTCAGGCGTTCGCCCATCGACATGGCGTCGGTGAACTTGCCTCCCTGGCGCATGGCCCACGCTAACATGGTCTGCACGAACTTCGACTGCCTGGACACAATGGATGTGATCTGGTCGTAGACCTTCTCGAAGAAGCGGGGGATGCTGATAATGACGTTGGGCCTGAGCTCCAGGAGGGTCTTGGGTATCCTGCTGAAATCGGGCTCGAACGCGAGGACGCCTCCCTGCTTGAGCCCGCCGGCGTGATAGTCGCACGTGCGGCCGTACACGTGGCAGATGGGCAGGTGCACGAGGAAGAGCAGGTGCAGGTCCTTGTCCTGCGCCTGCCTCCTGAGCAGGGTGGGGTCCGTGACCTGGTTCATGGCCGCTATCCAGTTGCCATGGGTGAGCATGGCCCCCTTCTGCCTGCCGGTGGTACCGGAGGTGTAGATGATACTCACGAGGTCTTCGGGCCGGGCTGAGTCGATGCTGCGCTCCAGCGCGGCGAGGTCGAAGGCCTTCCTGCCCATGTCCATGACCTCGTTGAAGTGGTACACGCCCTCTTCCCGCTCGGCCGGGAGCGACTCCATGCAGATGACGATCTTAAGCTGCGTCTCTGACCTGACTTTGCTCGCCATCTCCACCTTGTCCTTCGTGGAGCAGACGATGGCCTTGCACTCGCTGTCGCCGACCATGTACACCAGCTCTTCGAGCGACGAGGTGGGATAGAGAGGGACTTCAACGCCACCCGCCGCCTGGATGCCCTGGTCGGCGATGATCCAGCGGGGCCGGCTCTCCGAGAAGATGGCCACCTTGTCCCCCCGCCTGATGCCCAGCGCCGTGAGCCCTGCCGCGAACTCGAGGCTCATCTGCCGCGCCTCTCTCCAGGTGATGGTCCGGAAATCGTTCGTGGGGTCCCCGTTCCCGTCGAACCTGCCCATGAGAAAGGGCTGCGCATCCCCCATCTCCTGGGCCTTGGCATGGAACAATCCGCACAGTGTGTTGACATTGAAATTCATGAACAACCTCCTCAATCATATTTTTCACGAGGAAACGCCCTTCTCGCCAGGCGACCTCCTTCATCAACGGATTCATAATACCTGCAGCGGCAGTGGGTTCTTCGGCGCAGCGTGCACTGGCCGGTTTCACGGCTGACCGGCTGCCGGGATGGCACAGGCCCGCGCATCGAACGCCGGGCCATCATTCTACATAAACTGCATACTACCACGTTTCCGTGCCTGATGAAAGGATAAGATAACAGCAGTTATGAGGAAATATGCACTTTTTCTGTTAACCTCGGACCCCCATCTGTAGTACATACCAGGTCGTTCTCTATCCATTTTCAATACCATACGAGCATACGGGGCGATGATGACCGAAGGAATCGTGAGCAACGGCAAAACGGACGCCAGGCTGGAGTGGCTCTCCGACGCCATTCTCATCGCGGCCGGCTCGGGCTTCGCCTATTTCCTCGCCTTTGTCTACGAGCGGGAGTACTGCAAATACTTCAACATCCCGGACGCCATCATCAGGCCCGGGTTCGTCACGGTCCTGTCGTTCGCCGCCGCAGTCTACGCCTTCGGCATCTCCATCATCTGGATCGTGAACAGCCTCTACGTGTTCTTCATCAGCAGGCGCAGGAAGAACCCCTCGGCCGTGCGGCGTTTCATCCAGGTCCGCGGCCCGGCCATGCTCTTCGTGGTCATCCTGGCCTCCGCCTACGGGTGGAACCGCAACGGCTGGCTCACCCTGCTCATCGCCTGCGCCTACCTCTTCATCGTGGACGTGCTGCCTGCGATCCTGAGCAGGCACGAGTACGGCTCCTTCACCCTGGCCTTCCGGGCCTCCATGGAAAACGCGGCCCAGCCCTCCACCCTGTGGGACCCCATCCACCGCAGGTTCGGCAGCCAGACCGTCCTGGTCCTCGTATTCTGCTGGAGCGCCATCATCTTTGCCGGCGCCCTGGGCAGGACCAATGCCGGGCACCAGACCCGGTTCCTCGTGCCCGACACCCGGAGCGACTCCGTGGTGGTGCGCATCTACGGGAGCGACATCATATGCGTGTCCGTGGACCGGGCAAACAAGCGGATCGGCGAAGAGCTCACCGTGATGGATCTTCAGGGCCCCGGCTCCGTCCGCCTCCGATGGGAGAACATCGGCCCGTTCACGGGCAAGCTGCCGCCCTCGAAGAAGGCACAGTCCGGCAAGTCCCGCCTCAAATCCTGGCTGGGCAAACGCGTAAGCGGCGACTGAGACCACGCGGCTCCAGACTCTGAGCCTCACCCCTGTCAAAGTGTCACGGCCTGCGGGTACAGGAATGGGGGGATTTGTCAAAATGGCAGGGCCCTGGGTGGGGCCCGGTGGAGCGTTTGCCACTTTGTCAGCACAAGCGATGGAGGGTGTTCATTTAACCTGGTTATTTCAAATAGTTGATAATCGCTCATCCCTGGCACGACCCTTGATTATCCTTCTAGCAGAAACGATAAAAAGATCGAGAAGGAGGATGAGACAATGGTGACGTTATGGATCGTGATCGGATGCT